>Ga0126342_10003895_pt1 | contig 25056 bp, 24 predicted proteins | sample Cyp1metagenome_FD_92528 | JGI IMG/M metagenome (GOLD analysis project Ga0126342, IMG submission 92528) | Coral microbial communities from Lord Howe Island, Old Settlement Bay, Australia - Cyphastrea 1 metagenome | ecosystem: Host-associated > Invertebrates > Cnidaria > Coral ...
ACCAAAAAAACAGAAACCAAGAGACCCAGAAACCAAGAAACCCAGAAACCAAGAGACCCAGAAACTGAGAAACCAAGAAACCGAGAAACCAAGAGACCCAGAAACCAAGAAACCAAGAAACCCGGAAACCAAGAGACCCAGAAACCAAGAAACCCAGAAACCAAGAGACCCAGAAACTGGGGGAACAGAAAGTTAGAACCATGGCGCGTTGCAAAATGAAGCAGCGGCTGCACGCACGAAAATTAGACACGAAGTAACAGCCCTGGCGCATTGAGAAATGACCCCTGGCGCGTTGAAAAATGACAATTTTCTCGCGTTGAGAAATGACCCCTCTTCCTCAGGATGTTACGTTTTCTTGGTGAGAAGTGGTTCGCAAACATTTGCTCAAGCTTATAGATCTTATACCTACGCTTGCACCTAAGAGGCTAAGAGGTTTTGGGAGATGTCGGACATGTCTATATACTTGCGTCAACCTGCTTACTTGAACCGAAATCCTCAGACCGCAAATTATCTGAACATCCATCAGTTCAGTTTCCATTTTCTTGAGAAGTCTTTATCCCACATAGATGTATATAGGAAAAAACAAGATAAAACAAGTTCGGTGCAACCCTGACGTTGCTCAGCGTTGGAATTGCGGAAGGGTTGCGTATTTTGGAAATGCCATGTCGGTGGACTTTCAATATGCAGATGTATATGTGATCCATCATCATCATCATCATCATCATCATCAGATCATCAGATCATCAGATCATCAGATCATCAGATCATCAGATCATCATCATCATCATCATCAGATCATCAGATCATCAGATCATCAGATCATCAGATCATCAGATCATCAGATCATCAGATCATCAGATCATCAGATCATCAGATCATCATCATCATCATCATCATCACCATCACCATCACCATCACCATCATCACCATCACCACCATCACCATCATCATCATCATCATCATCATCATCATCATGATCATGGTCTTCATCATCATCCCGTATGAATTATGAATGAAGGTATGCTGATGCTATTATCAGATTCAGCATATTTGCCACAGGGGGTGAATACTTTTTGGATCCCTTATGAAGATATGTTGGAGTTGATGCCATTTTCAGGTTCAGCATATTTGTCAAAGGGGGTGGGATTTTTTTTGATTCCTTATGACGATAAATTCATGTTATTCCATAAGTTGATGTTATTCCTTATTCAACATATTTGTCAGAGGGGTTGGCGGATGTTGATCTCTTATGAAGATAAGTGGGTGTGATTTCCTCATTTAACATATTTGTCGGAGGGGGTGGTGGATTTTTGATCCCTTATGAAGATAAGTTGAGGTGATTTCACCATTCAACATTTGTGTCATAGGGGATGGTGATCCCATCCCACATGAGTTGACACAATGATGATGATGATGATGATGATGATGATGATTGTAAGTGTGGAGCAACGTCCTGGGTTGGACGGAACAAGTTTGTAGATAAGTTTTATTCTTTTGTTTGTTGCCGTGTTCCTTTTGATTTCGGGTGGTCATGATTGGCCCATGATGAACCAACCCCATCTCCCCCAGGTTGCAGTGGGGCGCCTCTGCCTGGCAGCGCGGCGATTTCATTTTGCACCTCGCGGGCTGTCCCTTGGTGGAGCCGCCATGTCGTCAAACCTTCGAAGAGGTGGCGCAGTGGGTGGAGGATGTCCATGCGGTGCATGCAGAGCCCAGTTGAGATGACTTCTGGTGAGTTGAGATGACCCATCTGAAACAGAGGATCAACTGTGAGGAGAATGCGCAACAACAATGTGGAGCTCCAGTTGGTGATCCAACTCATCAAACTGCCATGGTTGGGCTCCAGTTCCTGTTCCCTGATGTTCTGCTAGATGCTGGTGCTGTCACTGCTGAGGAAGAGCTCGGAACCACCTCCAGGATCTGACACTAGAGCCACCGGAGCAGCTGGTTTTCTGAGGCTCTTGCCTTTTAGATCCACAAGCTGCTGATCCACGAGGAGGTGCTTCTCCAGCGGTGCCCGAGCGGATGCAGCATCTTGCAGCGCAGCCGACAACTCGAAAACGCACCTGGTCCTGCCTGGGTCAAAGACCTTAAAAAGCTGGACTCAGTTGCACTTTGGGAAGTGGCCAGTCAAGTTCCAGGTAAAAACCCGTGAAACATAGGGACGATTTCCGCATTGTAGCCGATGGTTTCAACGTGTGGCAACCCAGTGAGGAGGGAGAAACCAATAAATCTAATGGTTTTCCGTACATGTAGTATATTCATTATTATTATGATTAACAATAACTACTATTATTATTATTATTTCTTATTTGAAGCCAAGCATGGCGACCCTGAGCCCAGACTGCCCAGGAGATGCGAAGGGCACGAATGCAGATCTTTGAGTCGCGAGACCATGAGGTGGGTTGTGCATTTGACTCTGGTGTGGCTGGATACCTTGATGACTGCTGGTTATCAGACATGATCAGAAAGCCCAGCTTGGGCACTTGCAACCAACTATATAGGTTATTATTGGTTATTAATAATCCAATTTCTGAATCTCATCTAGGCGGGTCGGCTATCCACACGCTGTGCTGGTCGAAGAGTGACCCTTTCCACAGTTGGCGCATAACAAGGTCAACTTTCGCCACCAGCTGAAGGGCTCAAACTGGGTGAGCCACATCACTGTGTAGAAAACAGATGGCTGGAGACGGCCAAAACTGTCGTCATGGTCTGGCGCTCCAAATCTACGATTTGCTCTTCACACGAGTGTCCAAGAATGCCAAGCATAGTTTTAACGTAGCTGCGTAGCTATTTAGCATGCTTTCCGCTACCAACCCAAACTTCTGACAGCAACATTTCCTGTTATTGGACTGGTATATCAGTCCTTAGCAGTGCCAATTTACATCAATTTACTTCATTGAACAGCCAGCAGGGCCCCAGGGCCGCAGGGCCAGCGCCACCGCCATGGACTCCGGCTACGCGCGCCTTCCTGGGGAAGACGCCGAGGCCCACTGCGCCCGGCTGCTGCAGCTGCTGCAGGGCGGGTCAACCCCCGAGGAGGACGAGGGCTCGAACGAGGCGGAGGGGCTGGAGGTGGCTGAGGCCATGTTGGCCCAGAAGTCCACGGAGAAACAGAGCCCTATGGTCCTGGAGCTCTTGAAGAATCTGCAACAATGTGCCGTGCCTGGGATGCGCTTGGATGCTGCTTGTTGCGCTTTTAGGGAGAGGTTGATACCTTGGTGATTGGATTTTGGGAGATTCTACAACCTTACCAAACGTCATGTTATTATACTGTACGTAGTGGGAGGTTTTTCATTCTTCTTTTCAATCTCATGGATTTCCTTTCTCTCCACGTTTTGCCTGATATCATGCCCAGAATGCAGCAACTTAAACCTGGCGCTTGGTTTTGTGGAAGCTCCTTTCTGATGGAGAGTGTGAGGTCTACACTGACACCCCCAATTCCGAGACGAACAGGAAGCTTTGGAACGCCTACGCGCAAAGCTGCTTGGTATTCACTGGCTTTCAAGACCCACGACAGCGCAGCAACTTGTGCTACTGGTAGATAGAGGAAACAGGAAAGACCCACCGAAGAAGTGAAGAATGAAGCATCGTGGTGTTGATGAATTATGGCGGAGCCTTGCCAAGTCGATGTCATCAACTCCGTCGGCAATTGCATCCCATGCATTTTTCAAATATCCTTATAATTCCCTATATATAATTAAACATACATGAAATGTACATTTACTGTACATACATTGTTAATATGTATTGATCCTATTTTAAACATGCATGAACAATCATGAAGATAAGCACACAAAACTAAAACTAAACACAGAGACATCATTGACGCCACGAAGGCTGGGCCACGGACGCGGACTTCGTGGAGCGCATGTCGCGGCACGTGCAACGCGAGGCCAAGGAGTTGAGCTTTGTGGGGGACGAGTGGTCGGATGCAGCGAGTCTCACAGAGGTCGGAAAGGGATTGGAAAGGGCCGAAAGGCTGGGGCCAATGGAAATCATGGGATATGCTGTAAATCATGGGGATATAAAGCATGATATAGAAATATAGATTGATATAGCCAATTTGCAGTAACTTTCACCTGAGGAATCGGTGATCTAACCCAGAAATGGCAGTTTATTGGGGTTTCATGGCATTTTCGTGGGGATTAAATATGGGGATTTGATGTTAAATCCAATTACCATGGGGTCACACTGGAATAGAAGTGGGATAGATAGTCAAATCTGATGTTTGTCATGGACTATACTCGTACCACTAAATGGACATTTTGATGGGAAAATTATGTTTCCTGTGACCATGGAATTCTGGGGTGTCCTATCTTCAGACAAATCCAAATGCAGCAAAACTGGAATGTGTATGAATCAGATTTACCAGGAAAAGAATTTAACCAACCCAAGGTGATTTAAGCAGGGGTGAACCACTACGGAAAAGGGGGTCGACCGACCAGCATGGATAGAATGGAATTTAGGCAGAAAAGATGGAGAGATGGGCAACATTTGATAAACCTGTAGCAAGATTGGGGTTCAGCAAGTCAATATGTTCATTTTACCAAATTCAAGCAGGTTTGAAAGCACGGCTACCATGGTTTTCTCAACCAAACATGGGTTGCCCTTAGCAAAACCCATCAGTTTTGCTCCGTCTTCCGGACATTGCATGGGTCGCCCCCCCAGGTCTTGCAGGATTGGCTGCTGCCCCATTTGGCTCCGCACCTTGCGGTGGCCGAGGTGGGCAGTGGCGGCGGGCGTGTGGGCGCCCTGGTGGCGCCCAAGGTGCAACGGCTGCTGTGCTTCGACATCAGCGAGGAGATGCTGAAGATGGCCAGGAGGAGCTTGGAGGACCTGGGGCCTGGGGATACCTTGAGGATACCAAGGGCTGGTGCAATGTCTCGTTGGGCTATCTATATAGATTTATCCATACATACGCATGCACATACATTGATTCTACAGTATGCTTTTGGGTTATTCATGGTTGGTCTAGGAAACAGAAAAGGGTTTTCAAACCGAATGCCGCTTCGTATTTGGATTTTGTTCCGAAAGTTGAAATGGTGGGAAGTGGAGTTGGATGAATGCCGGATCGACAGGTTTGATGGACATGCAAAAGCATTTTGCTTTTGGGTTCGCGGCCCCCGTCGTAGTTTGCAGAAATTCAACTGCTTTGTTCATGAGATCATCAGTATCTCAGTTCAGTTCTAAAAAAACACGTCTAACTCCGATAGGTCAGTATGTCATTAGTTATTTGAAGGATGTCGGTTTTAGACTGTCACTTGAGCAAACCTAACAGATTTCTCGCAGTTGGTCTTGGGCGAGGCTGAGGTTTTAGACACCCCCAACCTAACTGCCTGTTGGAGCAAATGTTATAATGTCATGTAATGTGTTGTTTTACCAGTAATTAACAGCGCCCCATTTATATTTGCAACCATGAATTTTATCATATTCTATCCCCTTTCAAATGTTGAAAGGTTGTTAGCCCGGTCACGGGAGCTCTTCCTTCCACCCACTCTCGCAACCTTGCCAATCTCCCTAGACCCTAGCCCTCGGCTCAATGTCAGAACACATCTCTGCGTGTTACACGATATTGACATACTGACTACATGTCAGATAATATGGCACATAACATCTCAGATAATATGTCTGTCAGACTAAATGTGTCGGATTATGTCAGGAACATATGTCATACTGATCGTGGGTGAATCATCATGATCCCCATTGAAAATGACCCAGGAGCTGGGCCATGGAAACGTGGAGTATCAGCTTTTGCAGGCCGATGCGCCGTATCCAGCACAGTACCAGGCCCGTCTGTCGAGTTTCATGAGGAAAATATATGAGGCTTGGAACTTAAGTGGGCTTGGGGCACAAGATTTTCAGACCCAGTTGGTCAACGGCTTGATTTAAAATTTAAGGGATTTTCCATGATTTTCCTGGCTTTCACATGTCTTTAGTTTTTTTACACAAAATCATGTCGTCCAATTGAGTTGGGGGTGAGTTGGGGTGATGATTTTTTGGGTTCGGAGATCAACCTGGGGAGCGGTCACCTCAACATGATTCATCTTCACCCCCAAAATTGGAATGGCTTAAGATGACATAGCAACTAGCTTACCCAGCTTGGACGATCTTGGACGGGTTGGATTCCCAATGATTCCCAATTCTTCCTCTTTATCTATATATACATACATATAGATCCTATAGTAGCCCCCGAAAAGACAGAAGATAGAATCTAGTTAAAGCCGTCACAAAAAAAGTTAATTACTGTAGAATTTCCCCTTTTGTTGTTTTGGGGGTTACTATACACAGACATATATCTATATCTATTATATAATATTATATATATATATATACACATATCACTCACACACACATATGAATATATATATATATATATATACGCTGTATGTATGTATATATATATATATTCCCATGATATTTTCATGATATTTCCATGATATTTCTATCTATTGGACCGGCAGGGCACCTTTGATTTGGTCTATTCCTTCGACGTCTTCGTCCACATGGATCTACATGAGATGCGCCACACGCTCCATGGCGTGCGGGAGGTCCTGAAGCCAGGCCCGGAAGGCAGCAACGGTTGACTAATAGAGGGGTCATCCCCATTGAACAACCAATGGGTAGATGATGATTTCATGGATTTAATCATGTTTTATCATGTAGATTTTAATCATTTTGGATACCCATTGGTTTTATCCAAAGCGTTTTATCATGTTTGATCGATTTTTCCGGGACATCAGGGCATCATTGGGGACCCTGGGATGATTTTCACGAGATTCCCAGATTCGTTTTGGGATTTTCGCACAACGTACGTTCGTGTGGGACGCTCAAACGATAGCTCAGTTGGTGAATAACTGGGTTAATTCTATGGTTTATGGTAGATATAACTGTTTCATGGGGATGATCAACAAACTGATGACAGGGGGACCACCTGGTATCTAGCTGAACCCTTTGCATCCTCACCGCGAAGTCATCTTCAGATGGCTTGATTTATCCAGAATAAACTACTGTAGTCCAATTTAAGCTGAGTTGATCTAATCCATTTCTTTTCAAGTGGCGTTACAGCAGGGTGGACGGCAAGTTTGATATATTTTTGAGGACGTGATTGGCGCCTGAAACGCGAGTTTCTTTTGGCAGTGAAGTATTCTGGTATGGCCGGTATTCTTCCCCAGCATCGTTCTTGTAATGTTCTTATTGGGTTTGTGCCGCCAGTGCTTCGAGAATCATCAGGATCAGCATGGATAACACCGACATCTAAGATTGAATTGACGAAGCCAGCAGAAGGGGATTTCAAATGGGTTGCGGCCATCGTTCAGATGGGCCTCAGGTGGGCTGTTCTTCGTGTCTTTTGCCAACCTGCTGGCGCCAGATGGTTGGAGACGTTTCGCCCGACAGAAACACTACAGCGTGGGCGGCTTTTATTTCATCTCGCCCGACATTGCCAAGTGTTTGCTGCAACATGCCGGCTTCAGCGTCTTGAAGTGCTCCAAGCCGCAGAAAGGTCGGGGCATGTCGGGGCTTACCCGCTGACCAAGAGACACCAGAGGATCCCACTTATTGGGATGATGATTCTTGAGGGACGTTCCTTGTGGATTTTGAGAGAAGTCTCTGTTTGAGGGTTTCTCATAAAATTTGCCTTGGAACTTTCTGGGTTCGTTTTCTGATGTGTGTCCAGCTCTTGGAACACCTTAAAGGTCTGCCTTTGAATGCCTTGATACCCAGCCCCTGAGAGGCAATACCTATCTGAACCGTGATCTCCTGGTGCTCGCCCGGAGAGACTAATGGCTCTGCTCAGAGCGAAAAAATCAGCGACTCTTCTGGCTGTGTCCAGCCTTTCTGGGTGCTCAACAGATCTTAACAGTTCTATGGTGATGCTCCCTGTCTTGGAGCTCCAGGATTTGATCGGCAAAACTTAGATGTTGAAGGGCGCATTTGTATGGATCCAGTCACCAGTCTCACTAACAATCTCATTTGGCCAATATTTCATGAATATATAACAATATATATATATTTATGTGCTTTGCATATTTTATATATATATATATATTATATTATATTATACATGCATGAGTATATCATGATTTTACTACATTTTTTTTTTAAAAGTATGTATGCCGATGTCTCTTACCGGCCAACATGCCGCACTTCCAATCCCTCCCTGATGTCAGCCACGTCGACGTCAGGTGGTTAATACGCCGGTTCCGAAGCCGCCGCAAAGATCCTTGGAAGACCATGTCAGAGGCTTGTTTGCACATCCTTCTCTACTAGCACATCCTTCTCTACTAGTGCATCTATATTAACCCCCAAAAGGATAGAAATAGATAGAAAAAGTACTAGAAATGGAAAAAAACATATGGAACGTATTGTTCAGACGTTGTTTTGGTGTTTACTGTTTATATAAGTTGGAATTTCTCAAACTGACAATTTTTAACTTTCTATTGGATATTGGGCCACAATGGGCCAGTACATTCTGCAGATTTTGGGAGGTGAACCATGAAGAACCACCTTGTCATTTGTCCATTGGAGTGGTACCATTGGGGCCCTGGAAGAATTTCTCTGGTACTCACCGTGGTGTTCAACTATGTTCATCAGGAAGATCATTTCATTTACATTGTCATGTTTGAGCCCCCCGCTGTTACCAATTTTAGAAATTGTTTTGCGAAGGTCATTTACTTATCACAAGTTTACAATCCAAACTTTTCTTTTTGGCGAAAAGTAATTTGAAAAGTATCAATATCAAACTTGGAATTCAAAGCCACTATTTGTGGTTTGTTCATCCGTTACGGCTCTGTGACACCTCTGTATCTCAGGATGGCTCGAGGATTTGCGCGCCAAGCTCCAGGGAGAGTTACAGAACAAATCCCAGGAGGACTTGGCTACTGGGCTTCAGATTCAGCAGGTCCCTTTATTGTGGACAGGTGATTTTATACCGCCAAACGGGGTTACTTTTGGACTGACCATCCCGTTTGTTGGTTTCACCCGGTTATTTCCCAGAGGAAAATCAATGAAAATCATCATATCATCTTCCAACTCCACTTTTAAAAGCTTTATTCCATTTGTTATTTCCAAGAGGAAAATCATCATCGTATCATATATGATATCTTTCAAGATTCGAATTCTTAAAGCAGCAGCCATGCCCATTGGCATCATTTCTTCCAGCTGAGGCGAGTCAAGAGGAGGTTCCGGGTGAAGTCCCTGAGCCCTTCAAATCGCCTGCTTTGTTGTGAGCTGAGCTGCTAAACGATGGAGGAAATTGGTTCTGAATGATTTGATTTATTTTATTGTTTTTTTTATTGTGGTTTCTTATCATTTTTCTTACGAATGTATTTGCTACTGCAGTTGCATTGTTAATTTCATTTTTGGAGTTTTTTGGTATTTCCATTATTACTATCACCGTTGTTGTAATGATTATCATAGTTTTACTATGTTTTATTGCAATATCGTGGTGTAATCAGAATTGTTAGCAATTAGTGTCATCATTATATGCACACGCATATATATATATATATACACATGTATGTATATATACAGTATATACATCAATATAATATATATATATATATTATTGTTGCCAGAATTATGGCCACAAAAACCATAAATTAGAGGGTAACCTTCCATTTTTTCAAAAACATGATTAGTATCTTAAAATAGCTTAAAATCTTCCCTCAGAAATATTCTCACGACATGAAGGTGATGAAATCAGGAATCAAACCTTGTCGAACCACGAGAAAATCTGTTGAAACGGGAAGGCCCACAAACATAAGAAGATCTGCTGAAATGGGAAAACCATGGAACACCCTCAATAAGCTTTCAAGTACATTCACCTACGTCACTAGGAACCATGTTCAACGGACACTGTTTCCGATGGGTGCGATTCCTCCAACCCAGCGATTTTCGGCCGCGGGCTTTTCCCCATGGCCAGCGCACAGAGGCAACAAAAAGGGACAGCTTGGCGTCGTGAAATCTGGGGGGGTATAAATGGATATCATGCATCACTCTACAATTTCACAGCTAAAAGAGATGAATTTAGGGACGTGGAGTGATGGGTTTATACTGGGGTACGCTGCCATTGGAGATGCGACTCCCCATCCTTGAAAATCAACGATGCTACACACTACACACCTCATTGACAAGCGACATGGAAGCCGTACAGGAGATGCTTTTCAAAGGGATCCACCGTGATCCAATCTGCATGATCCAACTTCCGCAGAGCCGGTCAATTGCGATGCTCAGTTGGCAGGTGCAGCTCCCCAGTTCATGTATGATTTTGGCCTAGTGAATATTAGGCAATTTTTCGGATCACCAGAACAGTTACTTTTTCTATCCCAGATTTTGGTTCAGTGAAAGCCAAGGGAGATGTAGGTAGGAAACATCAGGGGAAACCATCTAATTTCATCTAATCATCTATTTAAGATTCTTTTTGTTCGCAAAATCCATGGTATCAAATAGATGATTAGATGGTTAAGTAAGTATCTATCTATTTGATAAAATCCATTGTATCACCTTGTTCCTTGGCTCAGTCCGTCCGGGGAATCCCGCCCCTGCATTTTGGCACAGTTTAACGTAGAGCAGGGGCCCTGGTGGGATGGGTGAAACTGCTGGCGTTTGGTGACGGGAAAATTGAGCGGGGCATGGCTTTTTTCTTAGATTATTCACCATTTATAGATGTTTTTTCCATTAAAATCTAGTAAAATCCTCCATCTATGGATTTCCAATTGCCATGTTTGATGACTGGAGGGTAAATCAAGAATGGGAGGCTTGTTCGTCTAAAGGCTTCGTGCCAGCTTGGGCCAGTCGCACGATCCATGAGCTTCCACCTTCAACCGTTAACCGCCCAATATTATCCAATATTGAATACTCCGGTTTTTTGGGGGACCCCAACAAGAAGAGATCCAAAACTACACTCGGCGTTTAGGGGGGCATCTAAGATAGGGAGTTATGATGAGTCATGAGATATATATATACATACATACATACATACATACATACATACATACATACATACATATTATTATACGTATACATGTATACGTATAATAATATATATGCATCTGCTGAGAGAACTTTTGAGGTCGGAAACTCGGAACCACCAAGCTGCACCCTGCAGCGATCGGCTCAGACGGAAGCAACGTCAGCGGGGCCTGCGCGGGGTCAGGATGTTCGCATGCTGCTGCGAGCGGGCGGACAAGGATGTTTCTTGACCAAAAAAGGTGGAGGGGGGAGGCACCCACCTGCAAGTCAGACCATTCTAGATGCTTCTGGATGATTTGTATATGATTTCAATCGATTCCAGATGATAACTTTGGATGAATTGCGTTTTTTGGTTCCCGATAATTCGTCAATAGTCAGAAATCATCTGAAATCATCACATATTAATAATAACATCAAGTATATATGATATGTATGATCAAATGATAGAGTCTTCATCAATCAACTGATGCCTGGCCGGGTATCTCTGGGTGATTTCTGGCCGCCGGGCCGCCGGGCCGCCCAAGGTGGTGGAAGTGGTTGGAGGCGTTCCTCTGACCATGTCTGAGGTGGGCCTGAACTCAGGTCTACACCAAAAATTTGGCAATTTAGTGATTTCCTCCAATAGGAAAAAAACATAGGGAAAACCCGTTTCCATGGTAAAATAGGATCAGTTCCTGACAACTCATCTCTCATCTCCTAACGCCCTTTTTTTCGGGCTTTGATGTTAGTTGTTTGGGGAGGCAAAAACGATGGTGGATTGGATGGTTTTTTTTACAGGATGGTTTCCACTGGTGGCTGCATGTAACGCGGCGACGATGGTGGAATCATGTTTAAATACAGGCGTGCAATTTGATCTACTGTTGTTTTAACATGTTTTAATATTACCTATATTTTTATAGCTTACTTTCACAGGGTGCTTGTAAAACCTCATTTCTACGTGGCTGGGCACATCGCAGAGTCAGGCATGAGATGCAGCGGCTCGAAGTGGAGGTGAATTTGAATCAGAAAGTCTTGTTTAACCCAGCCATGGGGAAATCTAAGGTTGCCATAGGTCCATAGGTTGCCTATTGAATCCTGGCCTGGTACGAGCTCGTTCCCTTATGGCCCTACCCGAGGAGTGCCCAAGCATACCCAGGTTTGGGTGGGCACCCTCACACCGTTGGCCGGGTGTGGGGCGCAAGGTGCCAAGCGACTTTTGGTGCCCCAAAAGACGCTGGCAGTTTGAGGCCAACCCACTGCTATGCTCAGTGGATGACAACGAGACGATGCGCTAAGTGTTCGTTGGGCTGTCAGTGAATCGGTCCGTGGGCACCTGCACCTGCTTTGGAATCCCCTTTCCGATGTGCGGACGTACCCATGCCGTACTTGGACCTTGCAAGGAGGGGAGGCCAACCTTCACAATATGACCCCTTGTCAATTGAGGATGGCTCAAACATGTGGCACCAATGGGTCCACAAAATGGATAGCTTGAGCACTTTATCATTGAGCCATCAATTTTTCCGCATTTTAGGTTTGAGCCATTCAAAATTATTGGTGAAAGGGTGTAAAGCAAAGATTGCGAGCAGAGGAATACCATGCTTTGGCAACATGCCCAGCAGCCCACTGGCAGTTGGGCTTCCAATGGTCTGCCGCCATGTTTGTTTTCGCTGCTGGTATGCGTCAGATTTGGTACTTCACAAAAGGATGCTTGCAACATCTTGCAGCATGTTGAAACAGTGATGCTTGCTACCAACAGTGACCCAAATCTGTGCCAAAGCCCTTCGATTTTGACCCATGCCTATGCTTGTTTTGATACATGATTAACATGAATAACAGCTGTCAATTCTCCAGTAATTTTGCGGGGCATGTCATGGGAGAACCTGCCGGAAGCAGGACGTGCGGATCCCTCCTTGGCTGGTCCAATTCCATATCTTGCATACTTCAGCATGGCTGAGTGGCTAATCACCTCCCAGATGTGCTTCAAGTTTTGCTTGTTCTTGGCAGATTTGGTAGGACGAATCAAAGAATTTTGGTAGCGACATGTAGCGACCGTACTCTGACTCAGAAAGATCCCCCTGACCCCAGGCGCACGAGAACCAGGACCCTGGGGGCAAAAAGGACCTATCCATCCCCAGCTGGTGCCCTTTTGTGTGGGATGATTTTTTCGAGTGAAGTGAGCTGCCTGGGCGCAGGAAACCGTTGAAGATGAGGGGGGCTTGTCCTTCACCTTTGAGCTCCCCAATAAGACCACGAAGGCGAGCCCGCCTTCACCCCGTCGCGCCAAAAGAAACCACTTGTCACCATTTTTTGGGCACCCCTGTTTCTTTGACACAGTATTCAAGGGGAGGCATGGGTGAGAAATTGGATCCCTTTTTGGGTGGCCGGGGGGTCGGGCACCGCTGGTAGGAAGTGCGTTTCTTGGCGAGACCCTTGGGCTTGGATTTCAGCAGATCCATTCCGATGCACGTCAAGGCTGTGAAGCAGGATGCTGGGCAGGGAGCTCTGGATGATTCCCATGAATCCTCATATAACATCATACATGATGTATATTTTTATATGTGTATACACACATACATACATATATCACACACATATATATATATATAATGTAATCTATGTATACATATATGCAGATCGGAGATCACATCAAAGATATATTATGATGACACTAAACATATTGCTATTGGCACATATGAATTGATCCGATTCCGATGAGAGCTGCAGGACTCATTGGCGGCGGCAGCCCAGATCCAACCCAAGTGGGTCATCACCCATGTGCAGGGGGTGGAATTACCCACGGAGCTCCTTGGCGGGGAAGTCGTGTGGTTACCTTTCAGTGATGGGAATGATGGCCGTACATCATGAACTCTCCCAATTTTGGCCGGAACTTTGAGGTGAATGATGATGATTGAATATGATTTATATTGATTTATCTAAAATGTTCTTGCAGGTCCAGAAAGGTGGTCAAAAAGGTTGTTCACCTCACAATTGGCTGAGGCTACACTGCTGCTAATTTGCCTCACTTCCAGGTCAAAAAATCACGAATTCTGCGAATGTCCAGCCATTCTTACCAGGCTTCAGGCATCATCCATGGTTGTGGTTCGTCCTTGGCGCGAGGTTTACCGATGCTATGCACAGCATCTACAACGCTGTGCAGAAGCTTCCCGAAAAAAAAATGTGATGCCCGAGCTGGGGACCTAGACGCGAGATGACCGTTCTGGGGAGGCAAGGTACCAAACAGTTTTTGGACATGAGAGGAAAAGGACTATAAAGGACAGTGTCTTTTTAGATCTTTTTGGCTATCTTTTTATTGTTCCTGCATTTCTTTCGATTGCTTTCTTCCTCCTTTTTTAACCTTTTACATCCTTTTTTACTTTCATTGTCCGATTGCTCGGTCTGGTTGTTCTTGTGCTCTTCTTCTTGCTGCTGTGGTCGCTAAAGGAGTGGCTTACCTAGAAGTGAGAAGGTCAAAGATATATTGCAGGTGAAGGCTGCTAAATTTTGATCCCCGGGGTCCTTCAATTTCAATCAGAAGCGAGTTCAAGGTATCTCTGTGAAACTATGTCAAGTCCCATCACCCCCATCCCATTCACATCCCCTTCACATCTGCAGCATGAGGTGGTTCTGGCAAAGTCTCACCCAACGGACCACAGGGCTTGTGCCCGAGACACCGAGCAAAATCCCAAATTCCCAAAGACGTTCTTTGGGGCAACATGCCAGAGATTTCTGATGATTTCTGTCCTGGTTCATGGATGTTTATGGGATGAAAAGACTAAAATCCATCATGAGATTCGGCACCACGTGGCGATTGCTCGGACAACGAGTTGTGCGCCCTGTCCTAGGCCGTGCAGTTTCACTGGAGAACATTTGAATTTTGAGGACCCCATAGGACATATCACATTCGATTCACATTCACGGTGGATATTCCAGGGGCACCAGAACTCACCAGTGAAGCTGACAAATTTCTGAAAGTCAACACCCTGCAGGGCTTTCCACTTTTGGGGCTTGCTGCAGGGATGGAACTCTGGGACTCTCCAGAATTCTCGAGTGGTATCCATTGTAAGCCAGCCTGCTGAGCGGTTGAAGTACGTTTTTTCATGTTTTTTCTCAGATCAGTGAGTTCAAAACCATCAAAACCCCTAGTTCCAGACGCGCCGTGGCTGACTTGTCAATCTCTGCGAAATCGGCACCCAGACAGATCGAAGCCGTAAGCCTTGACCGTCCCAGTTGGGGGTGAAGGAAAACGCGGCATGGACCATCAAAGCTCAGCAAAGAAGTACAAAGAACCTTTTGGGATCTCGGTTCGGAATGGAGGGTCAGCCATGGTCAGCCCACCTTCCGCGCGTTCCTGAAGTCGCTACTGTGACAAAAACACATAAAAACATGACACATATCTCTGTAGGTCAGAGATGGTCAGAGGGGTTCACATATAACACTTTTATTTAAAAAACAGCAGTTTTTCAGCATTTATCAAGTCACCAGAGTTAACAAGGAGCTGACCGCTTTCTGGTGTGGCGAATGTCGTCGAAACGAGAGCCATGCCACTGGTCACGACTAGTCACTAGAAGGAAGAGAGATGAAAAGAGTGTGCAGCTGACCAGGTGACTATCCTGATATATGAAAAATATGAAAAGAGTGTGCAGCTGACCAGGTGACTATCCTGATGCTATTTCATCTATTTCGGTGCGAGAATTATGATGGCATCAATGGCATCACTACTTTTCTCACCACGAGATGGGATTTTTATGGGGAAATCATCCACTGGGGCACCTTGGTGGAAGCATGTCAAGGCCGAAGCCCGGCGCGGTGTCAAGCCGGGTACCTCTGTTGGGCAATGTTGGGCATCATTTTTTCGAAATCTAACGGCAGGAAACACCAAACTGATTCCCAACTTTAGCCAAAGCTCTTATATTTGAGGGGCAGTATGGGCGAAAACCAGAACCCAACCTTGCCTACTACGAACTCTGATGATTTGCGATGTTCGGCGTGGAAGCGAAACACGGTAAGATTTCGGCCACCCCTCAGAGAGACACGGAGGTTTGCTGTTTGCTGTTTCATTTGTCGGCCATCTAAAACTCAAGCTGCAAAGTTCTTGCGCCATACTACGTCACATTGGTAGTGTTACCACATGTTACCACATGTTACCACAATGGCATTGAAAAAAGTCGCCCAAAAAACACCTTCCTTTTACAGGCCCTCCTGAGATGCAGCGCAGATTGGGCGTCATGAAAAAAGGTGCACCTAACTGCGGCGCAGTTGGTGACGGCGCAAAATTGTGGTAGCAATTTCGCTCCAAATCGGCAATGTTGAAATATTTTTGATAATGTTTTGTATCATGTTGCATCTTTTTTTTTTTGGCGCCATCATTCTGACTCATACCGCATACCCATTTGCACAAGGTTCATGGAAGGGTGACAGGTCTTGGAAAGATGTTTGTGAAGTGCTGCGTGTGTGTGATGTGAAGATAGATTCCAATGGATGACAGGAGGCACATGCTCAGATGCTGTGGCTGGTAGAACTATATTGTTCTTTTTTTTTCTTTAATAATCTTTAATATGATGCCAGTATTTAAGCGTAGTTATTTAGGGTTTCAGCTCGTACCGGAGCCGATCGCTGCTTTTGCCATCAAAGATTCAGATGGGAAGAACTCAGGCGGAAATGCCGACTTGTCCTGGCTTGGCCCGCAGCTGATCATCTTCCGGTAGTTGTGGTAGTCGCATAGAAGACTAGCGAAGTTGAAGTGGAAGCTAGAGATTCAACAGCCCCTACAGTAGCTACAAAGTCCCACGAATCCAATTGCTCTTCGTTGAGTCAGGGCTAAAACAAACCCCCATGAGCCGAAACCTGAAGGCAAGTGTTTAGGTTCCAGACACGAACCTCTGACCTTCGGTGCTGTGAAGTCCCGTGCTAGGAGGCCAGGGTGATTTGGGGATGACTTAAACACCCGTTGTGTGGAAGAGAGAAGAAACCAGCATGTTTGACGCTAACAGTCTGGGGAAGCCATGAAATGCGAAACTATGAAACGAGTCAAATTGACATGGAAGTGCTTAGACTTTCACATACTTGCCCCCGGCCCCCGGCCACTATCAAAACAGCTGACATGCACTATATACATATACTTAATACACACTTGGAAGCACAACATTTCAACATGAGTCGGGTTTCCAGTGGTTCCCATTGGTGAATTAGCTGTAGGGCAGCTGCCCAATCCGCTAAAACATGGCGCTTGCATGCGCTTGTGATGTGAGTTAATGTACCTCCAAGTGGCAAATCCACACTTGTACATGGAATATTGCCTGCAACCGCAAATGGATGATCTATGAAGATTCTTTCGGCCATGTTTCATTGCTGGAGGGTGTTCCACATTGATGAACTTTAACAACAGGACTATTCGTGTGGCTTGTACACACTCCCGCTTACGATTTGAACATGGTGGATTGAAAGCAAAGAATGATTTTGTTTTGAGAACTCATCCTTGCCTTTCGGAATGTATTATTGAGGCTCCAAGTCGTGCTCCCTCCGTTCCATTCCCAGCATTTCCCAGCATTTTCCAGCATTTCCCAGCATTTCCCAGCCACTCTGCTACCCGATCTCTCCGATCTCTCCGCTGCCGGGCTCTGTAGTTCCCCAGTTCCTATTCAGTGCCGTGGCAACGATGGAAATCCTTGTGGATCATTCCTTGGGAATCCCCACCGATGCCATCCTTTCGGTGCGATGTGGTGGAACTCGACGACAAGCACCGATGGAGACCATCTGTAATCATCCACTGAAGTTCCCACAAGGACTAGGCGCATGTTGGGTTGAGGGTGTTGAGCCATGTTGAGCCATGTTGAGCCATGTTGAGCCATGTTGAGCCATGTTGAACCATGTTGAGCCATGTTGAGCCATGTTGAGCCATGTTGAGCCATGTTAAGCCATGTTGAGCCATGTTAAGCCATGTTGAGCCACAATTATTGAGCAGTGCTACTGGAGCATTCGGAGCATTCGGAGCATTCATCTTGGCAATCCCTGTTGGACGGGAAACCCTGGCCCCCCCAAAATGATGGATCCTGGTGGCTCCTGTCTCCGCCAGGGGAGGTGGGTGAGCTGTTGAAGATTGATCTTCTGCAGCCCTTGGCCTCAGCCCGGCTGGTGCTGCATCCCTATGAGGACCTCTACAGCATCTCTTTCCAGGAAAAAGGTGGTATGCTACTAGGGATGAAGAGCCTGGGTGCATTGGATTGGGAAGTGGACAAAAAAGTGGAGCCGAGTTGGAGATGGAAGGTGGCACCAAAAAAGCTGGGAGATCTATGGCCTATGGATACCTAAATTATATTTGATCATATTTGATCATCGTCATCGTGCATGCAAATCAAGATCTACTCAGAAATAGATTAGATCAGAATATAGCCCCCGAACCATCCCGAAACCACCCGTAGAAGTTCATCCCCAACTGGGTACATGGCGGGTTCCCAAAAAGATGACGGGAAACTCTGCTATTGAAAGGTTTTTTTGGGGACGGTAGATTCAATGGATTTAAGGATATTTAAGGCCGGTTTGTGAAGAGATGTGAAGAGTGTCGTTGTCAATGGGCGGAGATTCCTTTCTGCGTGCTGCCGCAAACACACGCATCCACGACGTGCCGTTTCATGACTTTTCAGAGGAAGGCACAGGCAAAGACTTCTGCAAGCAGAAGGGTGCTGCGTTGCCTTTTCGTGTGAGCGGGTCGACATGGGGACTGCCAAAGAAGCGGCATCAACAAACAAACTGCTGAGCTAAGTTTCAGAGCTAGGTCGGATCCCATATGTGAGATCAACAGCCCGAATGTAAGGAATTTTAATTTCAGATGAATCACACCCCCCGGAAAAAAAAAAATCTTCCGGTTTCATTGCTGCAACCTCAAACAAAAACTATACGAAAAGGGAAACCACGCGAAACCATGGTTTGAGATATTTTTACGTATGGGGATGAGTCAAAACCTATTCGTACTATATTTGGGGAATAAACATCCATTAACCACGTTAACCAGCTATTTTAGAATATTTTAGGGTACCTAGGGTGCCAGGGTTTTGACTCAAAGCCATATCTTTTTCAGATCTCAGCCTCCGTTGCCCTAGGATGTCCCCATCCAGTGCGCTGAGCGCCGCGCAAGCGGATGCGGAACAGGCGGCGGCCGAGAGTCAAGGTGCAGCGCAACTGGAGTGATGATGGGACCATACTGGGAATACAATGGGAACATCGTGGGGAGAATGACCATGAATGACCAATACAATCGGGATAGAATAGGATGAACACTTAAAATCGGATAAGAATTGGATGACAACTGTGTCTTCAAAAAGAGTAAAATTACATATGCTTAGTGATATTAAAGAGACTTTACTGTGGGGCCATGAATAAGGTTGAGGCCAAACAAACTTCATCGGACCCCCATGGAGTCAGGCACATGGAAAGCTGTCTGGGAATGGAGACGGATACTGCTTTGAAATTTGAATTCATTCTAAGTTGACTTCGACTTGGTTTGATCTGGTTTGAATCTGAATTGAACTTGAATGGAAATTGTTTTTGAATTGATTCTAACTTGAACTGACTTACTCAAATTTGAACAAAACCCGACTTTGAACGTGAATGGGTTTGCCAAGTGGAAGAATGGACAATTAATGAGCACAGGGGTTGCACGTGGAGTACAAACTTGGCTAGTGGTTGAGTGCTATTAACTGGTCGCATTTTGTAGCCAACCCTGACCTTCAAGGGTCGAAAACTTGGCAAAATCAGAGAGAACTAAAAGGATCACAATCCATATGACCGTGGCCTGCTCTTGGCTTGAAACTCTTACCAATGGACAACCAAAAAATATACCTGTATATTTTTTATGGATGGATTCAAACATGTTGACACCAGCCGTCACAGCTTGGGCCATTTGGGCCTCCAGCTGCAGGCAAAGATGCGGCCAACTCGGCGAAGGATTACTTAGAGCAGCATGGCCTTTTGACGCTTGGCGTGTCAACTTTACATGAATTCTCATGAATGCTGGGGGTATAACATGTTACAAAGTTATAACCAATTTATAACCTATTTATTGGTGGGATAGGACATATAAGATCACCAGGTTTATGAAAGCCACATCTAACAACTTGCGATTCGTGAGATGACCCTCCACGTAGTGAATGTTTGATGAATGGCTGACCTGGCAATTTTCTATGGGGAACATCATAGTAGACACATGTAGACACTGGAACCATCTACTGTAGGCAGGTCAATCACGTCCCAGCCATTTTGTGCAGCTCAGGAAGTATGTGCAAAGCTTGTTGCATGCAGTGATCCAAGCGAAGCCTACGGACCCCTATGCCTATATGATCGAGCAGTTGAGTGCTGCTCAAAGCTGCTTAGCCCAACGCTTGGATGGGCTTGGACGGTGGCACAGGGGATTTCCAGTTCATAAGAGGTTTGAATAATTTTGGGGATGCATTTGGCCTGGCACATCAACAGTAAGATTTAGCGCATGGAGCAGGGTGAAAGAATAGATGAAGATAGAATACGTAGTGCAATGCAAGAGTGTACCAGTCATCCATACTTGTACGATCGCACGCGTCCCTCCACATGCCATGGTACAGCTCCGTCCTGCATTACTCTCACCCAAATCCCCAAATCTGGATATGGTTCAAAATTGGTCATTGATCCATATTGACCCTGTCTTCATTGAAATGTGAACCATGATGAACCATCCAATCAACTAAAAGTTTTCATGTTCATCTTTATCAACCTCCACAGCCGTGCCATGGCCTTCCCATCCCGTCCAGGCAAGAGACCCACCTTGGCCGACATCGTCTCGCGGCCGGGCAGCGCTGTGGGTGCCCGGCGGCCGCAGGACGCCGCCGTGGCGCCGCCGCCGCCGCCGCTGCCGCCGAAGACACAGCCACCGGCCGAACAGGTGCAGATGGATGGAGTACGATGGAATATTCAACAACAAGAATGATAGTAATATATTGTAATGGCTTATATATATATATTACATATGCTTATATCATCATTACAATTATGATCATGGAATTCATGATAATGATTATGGAATAGAACATGGCTGGGGAGAGAGAAAGAGAGAGAAAACATGGCCGTATCATATAATTGTAATATAGAATGTGGCAATCCATTGCAATGATGTCATAGTCATATGGTTGTATAACATGGTCGGTCACACATGGCTATGGTCATAGGAACAACGCCACGACACAGTGCAGGGTCAGAAACTATGCACTGATTTCTTGGGATCGACCGATCCTGGAGTTATTCGTTAAAGGTGACTTGCTTCTTTGGGCGGAAAAAGGCGGGATGGTTCAGACTTCAGGTAGTGCGCTTCTAGGAAGTGATGTTTGGATAGATGCCGGACTCCCAAACTGCTCAATGTTTGCTTCTGATTGAATCGTAGAGGTGGGACCTTTCAGCATTGGGAGGCTCACCGCGCCAAGCGCCAGCTAGTCATTCAAATTAAGCACACACACAGATATACATGCATATGTAACTGTATATATATATATATATATTATATACATATACATAAAACATAATACATTTTTCCCAGTGTGCAGAATTTTTGCCTTTTGAATCCTATTGAGGGAGTTCTGCCTTTTGTGGTGAAAAGGCGGCTTTACCCGACCAGATCTATGGGTGAAACTGGGTTTACTTGTTTGAAAGGCATCGCCAAGCTGCAAAGCAACTGTTTGACAACAAAACAGGGCAGTAGCACAGCCCACCCTTACTTACCTGGAATGTATATATCCTTGGTTTCCTATCTTTGATTTTGGGCTGTGGCCAATGCAGGGCATTAGGCCCAGGCATGGTCATTTGGATCTCTCCTGCAAGAATGGGAAAACAAATGCTTTGAATTGGGTTTTGCTGGAATTTACCATGTCTTTTTCTAGAAGTTTGTAACCCTCAAAAGAAAATAAACGGAGAGGGCGACTTTTCCCCGACCAAACGGCGACTTTTCGCGACCTAAAGGCGACTTTACCCGACCAACGTTTTTGATGCATTATTTCCCATTGGGGCAGCAGCATATTCCAGTTGAAGCCCATCCATGGCAAAATTCGAACATGTTCATGCCAGAGCAAACTCTTGCAATTGCAACAAGCCGGTGTGTCACAGCTGAGGATAGGAACATGAAATAGTTTGTGTAAAATAAAACAACAACTCTACTGGGATAGCTTGGCTAAACCAAGAAATGCATTGGGATAATTTGTACAAGCAAAAGAACTTGTTGGGATAGTTATTGGTTAAACTTAAGCCAAAAAATGTGGTGGGATAGTTTGGGCAAACTGAGACATATATTTAAATGATTGAAACTGTATTAAGGTAATTTGGGTAAATCAAAACATGTCTAGCAGAGCAATTTGGTTGGGGCAGTTTCGGTTTCATGATTTCCCGACAGGCGATTCTGAAGACAAAAGGCGATTCTGAAAAAATCAAGCAGAAATTTCTGCCTTTTAGTAAAAGACAAGAGAAAAAAAAACATACCTGGAAGATCCAGGTATATATATATACATATATGTATAATAATATAATATAAAACATAATATATATATAATTATATATATATAATGTATAGCGTAAGCCTCCCAACTTTGAAGGTCCCAAGGCTTCCTACCCACTTCCACTTCCGTTGCCCAGCTCCGCTAGGTGCGGCCCGTTCCTCCGGGCGGACCACCACCCAGCAGCTCGCCGCCGGGCCGTCCCAGACCACCTGAGCGGGAGCTGGTGCACGTGGATCCAGCCCCGCGGCCCCCGGAGCCCCCATTTGCCATCCCGCCACCCATGGAGACAGTCACCAAGCCAGTAGTGGGCATCCTGGCGCTGGTGATGATTTTTCAATTTTAGACATGATTTTATTTATTTTCCTTTTTCTCCAACTTCCTAGTCGGATCATAGTCGGATCTGGATGTTAGTTCACCGTAGAGGGGAAACTTGACTCAGTTCCCGGCGAATCCAAGGCATTGGACCAAGTGTCATGGATGTTGAGCCAGCACCTTCGGTGGATTTGATGGACAAGGAGATGCCAGATGACAGCTTGGAACATGTTAGGTTGCAGCTTAAGGGACGACTGGAGGAGGCTTTCCGATCTGGGACTTTAGAGGAGGCAGTGCGGAAAGCCATCGACCCAGAGGCGGAGATGGACAAGCCTCCAATGCCAGAGGAAAGCCTAGATCTGCCAGGGGTTGAAGGACCTGATGAGGAGATCTGCGGGTTGAAGATGCAACTCAGGATGTTGCTGACTGATGCAGTGGAGCACCTTAGCAGGAAAGTTAAAGAGCTGGAAGAACATGAAGGGATATGTCAATTAACGTTGGGCAGGCCCCTGCAAAAAAAATGACATCAAACAAATTCAATCAACATCAAAAAACAACATCTGGAAGCTGAAATTTGGGTCCTAATGGGGTACTGTCAGTATTCGGCTATATTCAGCTAGATTTGTGCTGGGTTGCCATGTGAAACTTCCTGCGAATCAGTTAGATTGCTCTTTAGCAGCCACTCTCTGAGAAACCAAGGACCAAAGGTTTGCAGAAAACCCTGGCTTCGGTGCGGCCGCCTGCTTTCGAAGAGGAGTTGAATTTAGAGAGGTCGAGGATGACCTCATCATGCCAAATTCATCCAAATCGACAGGTTCTTTTGGTTCTCAGATAGGCCAAAAAGGGAGATGCCTCCCAAACATCTCAAATTCATCAATATAATCAGATCCGTTTCTACAATTACATTTCCATCTGCCTGAGAGCATCTGCAGCCGTGATACGTAACGAGATTATATGTTTACCGTATATATACATATATGTATATATATATATATATGTATATATATAAATATGTATATATATATATATTTGTGTGTGTTTCTATGGCTCGATGCCGATCAGTCAGTGCGCTTCAGGAGCCCCTGAACTTCGCAGAGCCGGATCCAAAGCTAAGTCGAGAGCTTGAAGCGCAGGAGAGCTTGTATCATCTCAAGCAGGACATGCGAACCAGCTTAGAAGGTTCGAGTGGGCTCAGGGGTTCTCAGGGGCGGGTGATGATGGTTTGGGGATTTCGAAAATGGTCGGTGGAATATGAATGGCTAGAAACTTTCAAGCCTTCCCAAGTTGAAATTCATGTTTCCATGATATCACCGTGGCCTACATTCCCGCATTTCAAGTTGGATACCCCCACCAACTGTGAGTTCTTCCTGCAGGTAGTGGTAAGATTCCCATGGTTGTTGGTAGCCTCCCGCTTGTATCTTATTAAACACCCCCATTCTTGTTACTGATCAGCTGAAATCCAACTGTGATGATCATTGTTTCTCATGTTTCTCGCCGATCCACATATGTTGGCCGGCTGTGTCCCATCCAAATGCATCCAAATGCAAACACAATCAGTTGCTTGATGTTACAGATATGTAAATCATTGAATCATTGATCAGACACCCAGGTTATGCATCCAGTTGTTCCTTCCATCGTTGATCTCTCATATGCTCATGTCATGGGCGCGCAGGTGCCTGCGAGACGGGTGAACTAACCAAGCTTCTACCTCCAGGTGCGAAACTTGGGTAGTTGGGTAAATATTTGGGGAACGCAGATATGGTAAGAATGAGTATCAACACTAGATTTTCCATGGAATTTAATGGGGTTCGATGGGATTTACTGTGATTTAATGGGATGTATGATGGCATATGAGAGTTACCCTCTGGTTATTTAACGGTTTGCGAACTGGAAAATCACAATTTTAGGAAACGGTGAGTCATCACATTCATAATCCAAATCCAAAGTATATAAATGGGCCGTGGCTTCACTGTGTCAAATAACCCGTGTGTGTGTGTAACATCTAAATAGATGTAAAACTTCTCCTTTTTCTTTGTTCCCTCCTTCTAGCAAGGTTTGTTAAAATCAATGCAGGGGGACACAGCATTTCACGGGGACTGTGTCCAACGAAGCTACCAGTGAAATGGGATATCCAGCTTGGCCAGCTGGACGTACCTGCAATACGATCATTTCAATCTTACTGATATGGTAAGGGGCTAAGCTGAGAACCCCAACAACAATAATTTCGTGGTATTTTCGGATATGGCGAAGGGCTAAGCCGAGAACCCTATTGCGACTATTTTCGTCA
>Ga0126342_10003896_pt1 | contig 25056 bp, 23 predicted proteins | sample Cyp1metagenome_FD_92528 | JGI IMG/M metagenome (GOLD analysis project Ga0126342, IMG submission 92528) | Coral microbial communities from Lord Howe Island, Old Settlement Bay, Australia - Cyphastrea 1 metagenome | ecosystem: Host-associated > Invertebrates > Cnidaria > Coral ...
ATATAATGACTAATATAATGATTAATGTAATGACTGCATGGAAAAAAGTGCACTCCCACAGCGGCCAGCTCTCATAAAAAAACGGATGGTTCCACAACATCATGGAGATTATTTTCACCAAAAATTCCAATTTCGAAGCTATTTTTTAGGATGCAAAATGCCGTCCAATCTCGTATGGGCTGAGGGAAAACACAACAGGATTCAGAAATTTTGTAGCTGTCTTTTTTCATACACTGGATGGTGGTTGAGCCCTACCCCTCTGAAAAATGATGGAGTGAGTTCGTCAGTTGGGATGATTTTCCATTCCCAACTGTTCATGGAAAGTCATTCAAAATTCCATGATTCCAGTCACCACCAACCAGTCATTATTACTATAGAAATCACCATTTTCCCATGGTTTTCCCATGGTTTTCCCAACCACCAAACCACCAACCAGTACAGGTACTGCCACTTACTGCCACTAGATTTTCCCCTGAATTTCCAATCCAGGACGATCAATGGTGAAGCAACTACGGTCACCGTGGTTGATCTTCCCATGTTGGCGATTTGCTTGGCGAGCGATCAGTTCCAACCCCATTTTATACGGATCAATATGGGTTTGGAAGATAGGATACCCTTAAGTCACGTGATTTATCATCATCCCCTGCTGAAATTGCCGTTTGGTGGAGTATAGCACTTTCAGACACACCCAATTTGTTCATCTATTGCTGGCTAGTGATATCCAAAAAAAAAACGAAATATGCCCGTAAAATACCATGATATGCTCATCTGGTTGGTGGTTTCAACCAACCCCTCTGAAAAATGATGGAGTTCGTCAGTTGGGATGATAATCTTCCCAACTTTTCATGGAAAGTCATTCAAAATTCCATGGTTCCAGTCACCACCAACTAGTCATTATTACTATATAAATCACCATTTTCCCATGGTTTTCCCATGGTTTTCCCATGGGTTTCCCATGGTTTTCCCAACCACCAAAGCACCAACCAGTCATAGATTGGCCACTTCAATCCCCTCCCATGATTTCTCCCATGGCATCGCACCTCGTAGCATGGCCCGGGCCTCAGTTTCACGTGGACCCTGCAAGGACTGGAGACTTGGACCAAGCTGTCAAGTCCAAGGCGAACGTTTACCCTCTGGTAAACTGTCACATAACTATGGAAAATCATCATTTTTAATGGGAAAATTCACTATAAATGGTGATTGTCCATAGTTATGTTAAATTACCAGAGGGTACCTCATAGGATGAAAAAGTGGGATGTCACTCTTGTGACAAATGATTAATCTATGAAAAATGGGGGATATAACATGATTTTTCATGAAAACAATCCACGGGGTTTAAACTTTAAAACCAGTAGTAATGGTTTTTATAGCAACCCTCAAAAAGGATGAAAGTTTGGATGCTTTTTCAAGTGTGGAGTCACAGGATGGTGTCCGACTTTTCGGCCGAAAAAATGAAGAGATTGACCATCAGAAAGACCATGATTTTCTCGTCGTAAAGACCGCCAGTTCCAACTAGAAAACCACAGAAAAAAGACCTGATGTGAGAAAAATGGAGAGATTGACCAACCTTGGGTCAATGATGGTAAAGGTCAAAAAAAAAACTTCGCATTTTTTCCCCCGATCAGATAATGAAAGTCAGTTGGCTTCATCATTCCAGGTGCCTGTTGTTGGTGTGCCAATGTGATGATAGGGCAGCGCTCAAAATTCCGACAAGATCTGCAGTTTGAAACACACCCAGGGATCTTTAGTCAAAAAAAAACACTAATGGGTTACTGTAGTAATGATAAACACTCCCGCATAACCACTGGATTCTATGGCATTTAAGCACATCCCTATCTGCAAATGTCACGTTTGATGTTCACGATCCCCATCAGTGGCAGACATTGGTGCAGCACGACCATCGCGACCATTCTCCATGCCTGCCACATCCAGGAATTTCTCCATGCCTGTTATAGGTTTGGCCATCAAAATGCCAAGGGATTTCACAAATCAATATGTTTCGCCATTTCCAAACCTACTCAACTTAGGGCTGCAGTTTGTGGTTGATGTTATATATATATATATATCCGTGGTAAGAAGCCCCAATAAGTTGGGATATGGGGTTCCAATTATCCCAATTCTATCCAATTCTACCATTTATATCCAGTCAAAACTGGATGGTTATAATCTTTCATAGTTGAAAAAAGTGGATGGGTTAGAACTGGATAGGTGGTAATAACTGATATATTCTGGGCAAATTATATTAATTCACTAACCTGAATTAAGGCCATTTGGGGATGATTCCCGTTACTAACTATGATTTCCAGTGAGGGAGATCAGTGAGGTCGTGATGAAATTTACCCAGACATATCCAAAGATACCCTCTGGTAATTTAACATAGCTATTGAAAATTGTTATTTATAGTGGATTTTCCCATTAAGAATGGTGATTTTCCATAGTTTTTTGTATGTTTACCAGAGGGTATATCCAAAGATATCCAATGATAACTGCAGGGATATTCCGCCTTCCAGTGTCTCCAGCGGCGGACCCAGGTGCATCCTCATGCCGCGCAGTGACCGGGTCTACGTGGTAGATTTGCCAAGAAAAAGCCAGAAAAATATCTAGAAAAATGATGAAAAATTGTGGTTATATCTAGAAAAATGATGGAAACATGATGGAAAAATGATGAAACATGTTTTTTTTGGGCATATCTAGAAAAATGATGAAAAATGGAACAACATGCGATCTACACTGGAAAAACATGGGGAGTTGCAGTATCTAACTATGATGGGTGATGAGGATATTGATGACAAACGGGAAAAAAATGGCGCACTGAAAAAGATGAGGATTTAGATCATGGGATCAGCATTTTGACTGAGATGAAGGCGTTGCAAGTTGATGCCATTCTGGGATAGCCCAATCCTAATCCCATCAGTCGGACATCCCGATATGACATCGTTGTATTTATCCAGATATGTGTATATATATATACACGTATGTATATATATATACACATATGTATATATATATATGGGATTTTCAAATATGCCCATTTGACGGAGGATTCATCGAAATTTCCATATTTTATCTACTCCAGGGTGACTGTGTATGTGTATGTGTATATATATATATATGTTTATTTACTTACTTAATTATTTATTCATTCATGTGTTTATTTTCTTATTTATTTTAATTAGTTGTGATATATACATATTACATCGTAATCCAACTCTGACAGGTATTATCTCCCCCTTATTTTGCTGCGTACATCTCTCTACCTCGCAGTCTTTACAAACCCAAACGGAGGCTGAGAACAGCACGGCGGCACCTGCACCTTTCAGATGAGATGCAAATGGAACAATAATGGGATGATAATGGAGGTATCTTGGTATTCTAATCAGACTAAAATGCTAGTTTCATGGGATTCTCATGGGTATAATTTGGGGGTAATACTAGTTTTAGATTCGGATCCTCGACATCAACCTACTATATGGGGATATGATGGATGTTGGGCCAAAAATATGATCTGGTTGGTGGTTTTCGCCACCCCTCTGAAAAATGATGGAGTGAAAGTCAGTTGGGATGATTTTCCATTCGCAACTGAATGGAAAGTCATAAATTTCATGTTCCAAACCACCAACCAGTGATTGATGGACTTGTTTGAAAGTGGGGTATACCGGTATACCCAAAAATTGAAATTGGCATGGGAAAATGATGGTGAATTGAACAATCTAGTCCCCCATACGCAGCATGTGCTGGTTAAGACTCATTGATGTCACACAAACATCCCCAATATGGGTTATGAGTGGCTCAAAAATTGGGCATTATTTCTACCCAGAACTTGGAATAAAATTGAATAAAAACTCCACAAGCCATTTTGGGGGAACGCGATGAAAACTGAAACCACCAAAAGGATTGATCCGCTAACGAAATGGACAAAGAACCAATTCGTCCGAACTTGCCCAGTGGCTTCAGCCCCGGCATACAGGGCTCCCGTGAGGCCCCGGCAGCCAAGCGTTCGACGAACTCGGCCTGTGGCCGTCTCCAGGACGCAATTGTAATGTGTCGATATTTGTGTCCTGGTTGGTGGTTTCAACCAACCCCTCTGAAAAATGATGGAGTTGGTCAGTTGGGATGATTTTCCATTCCCAATATATGAAAAGTCAGAAAAATAAAAAATGTTCCAAACCACCAACCAGCTATATTTGTGTCCTTTTCCTTCTCCTTCACCCTTCTCTTCCTTTCCTTTTGCTTGTCTTTGTGGGGAGGCTGAAGTGGAAGCTTCCACCCAGAAGATGTCGGGTCAACTCTTGCAGGGTTTTGGCTGCTTAACCTTGGAGGCTTGCCCCGCTGTCAAGTATTACAGCAGCTCAGAGCTAAAGGCTCCAGTGGAAAGGGCTAAGGACCTGGTATTTTCTGGTGAGAGGGTGATCTTGAAATTGATCTCTCTCTTAAAGAACAATCATTTTCCATTATAGTCCCCTAATATCATCTTTGGTGCAATGCACCAACTGATATTTCACGACAAAATATGACCATATATCATATATCCCAGAAAAAATATGTTTTCCAATAATTTTTTTTGATATCATATTTCTATATCATATATATCCCAGAAAAAATATGTTTAAAAAAAAAACTCTTCATAGACCCTCTTTGTTGCTCAGTAACTTTGGACCCGTTGACCTCCATGAAACCTTTGGGGAACGGAAACAGCTGGAAATCGCCTGCATGGCTTCCAATTGGTTCGGTAGCTGCTGCAAGCTGGCCATCCTGAGATGCTAACCCCAAAGATGTGAGAAAAGGTTGAATTTGCACCAGTTGATGGTCTATCACATTATTTATAGGGTTGAAAAACCATCCTTTTGGTGATGCAGGATTCCATTTACAGGATTGAATCCTAATGTTTACCCTCTGGTTGTTTAACATAGCCATGGAAAATGGCCCATAGAAATAGATGATTTTCCCAGCTATAAACCTCCATGGCTATTAGGGATTTTCCATAATAACCAGATGGTATATGTTGAGGTTGGATGAAAAAAAAAGAATAGTATAGAAAAGTTGTTTGTCGCGAAAACTCGGGATTGGAGATGTTACAAAATTTGATCTTTTCTGGGGAACTGTAACCTATATACCATTCTGAGCATCAGAAACCTGGAAAAATGAAAAACAGGTGCTGAACTGATTACCACCTCCGTAAAAAAAAAATGGATTGGTTCAAGCAAAAATCTATATCGGAATCCTCATCCTTTTTGACCCTGCGAAAACATCGGGGGGAACTCTCTGGGTTTTACCCAGCCAGAAATCGGGCATACTCCAAGTTGGTGCCCTGAAATAGGAAAATGATCTTCTCACTAAATTGGAGGTACCTACCATATATAAGGCCTATGTAAGGCCTATGCAAAGGGATATACCCCAAAAATATGGCCTTATATATATGGTACTAACGTACCTCCATTCAAATGGATCCTGGAGATCTCCCATTGAAATAGGATTTAGAGGTTTTCCCCCATAATTTTCAGAGAAGTCCCCCACATTCTGCACTTGATCTCTCCATGGATCAACCGTAGAAAAACCCCAACTCCAAATCCCATGATTCTTCTGGGACATCCCGGAAGGGAAACATGGGAAACATCGTCAAAGAACTATCATTTGTTGGAAACTCTGATTGGATATACCAATAGCTACATGGATATATGGATACACGGGTATATTAGGATACTCCTAACAGCTCGCTATTTCATAGGGAATATGGATATACCAATAGCTACATTCAAAGTTCCATTCACCAGATCTAGCCAGGCACCTCAACGAATTTGGAATGAATCCTGGAGAGTGATCCAAAAAATCAGGGCCCATCCGCCTTTAGAGTTAACAACCCCAAGCTATCGCTATCGCTATTGGAGAAAAATAGTACCCTCTGGTTGTTGCACATAGCTGTGGGGCCCCTTTATAGATGATTGATGTTTTTTTACCTATTAAAAATTGTGAAATTCCATGGCTACGTTAAATTAAATAAGCAGGTATTTCATGATATCCCTATTGTATTCCTGCTATGTATATTCCTATTCCCACTTTATACATGTAGAGAGAGAGAGAGAGTGATACGATTATCTGATTACATCCCAATAAAGTGCCATAAACCAGATGTGTATATATCCTGGTTGGTGATTTCAACCCCTCTGAAAAATATGAGTTCGTCAGTTGGGATGATTATGACATTCCCAATATGAAAAGCCATAAAATTCCATGGTTCCAAACCACCAATGACCAACCAGTATCCAGCAAAATATATCATGGGAATCCCCCTGAGCCCCCGACTCGGCCATGGCGTTCCGCACCACCTGGCATCCGTTTCGGAAACGGCGTCCAGCCCATGGCGGGATGCCGATCGCGAGTTTTCTAGTGGGATATGGTCCCGGTAAAACTTGTAGATTGTAGATGCACAATACTCACATATATATATATATATACAAATATGGAGGTTTCTCAAAATGGAGGTACCCCCAAAACCGTTTCACGAAATGGTCATCCATGACGACTGGATGATTTGGGGTAGCCCCAGCCATTAGGAAACTCCATTGGTCCCCCAGCACCACCGTTCCCATCACCGTCCTTTCTCTCGGGCATCGCAATGCAGCAATCCCCGCTTCGGTGCATTGCGATTTGGGACAGCACCATGTTGATCGTGGACACTCGCGAAACAATTCAAAAATGGAATTTTAATTATGGGTATCTAAATAACAGAAATATAATTTACAAATTTGAGTCTAATGAGTTATGCAATTGCGACATTAATTATTACCTTACACTTGGGGATATAACTTAGTATATTGTAGCATGAATAAAACTGAGTATGGAACTAATGTAACTAACCACCTAGTATAGTATCCTCTGGTAACATAGCTATGGAAAATGGCCAGTCGAGTTCGATGATTCACCTATTAAAAATGCAGAGTTTCCAGTTCGCAAACAAACTGGAAACTCACCAGAGGGTACACAACAATTATCCCTTTTTCATCCGTTTATTGTTGGTTATACAACCAGTAATAGCCATTATTTTCACCACCACTGTTAACCATTATTAACCGCTATCAACCAGTATCAACCATCAGCATGTTACCTCTATCTTTGAAAAATGGAGACCGCCCCAGCAGTCAAAGGTGTCCAGAGTCAAAATGGGCATCCCGGATGCTTTCTCAGCTGTGGAGTGCTCAGCAACGGACCCTCTGGTAATTCAACACTGCCATGGGATTTTATAGTGATTTAATGACGTTTTATAGTGATTCAATGGGATATTCATGGTATTTAGCCTCTGTTAAACTAACATAGCTATTGAACATCGCCATAGACCATAGAAATAGTTGATTTTCCTATTATAGTGGTTAACCTCTGGTAAACATACAAAAAACTATGGCCATGGAAAGATCCACCATTTTTCATGGGAAAATCCACTATTTCGACTGGTCCATTTTCCATATTTTCCATGGCGTTGGATTAGCAGAGGATTTCCTTCTCAGATCCCACGAGTCTCACAACCAGCAATGGATTTCCAGCGTGCCAACCAGCAGAGTTCGCCAGCTGATATACAATATGTGGATCTTTCAAATCATATCATTTCCTATATCATATGAATTACAATGTATGTATGTATATATATATGTGATATTTATATACATTAATATAGTGTATGTATGTGTATGTATAGATACATCTGTGATACATTAATGTATGTATAATTATGCATTTTCCCTGTACTTTGGATGTTCCCTTGCTTGGTTGATCGTCTCTGGATCTCTGGATATCCGATTCTACGACCAATTAGCTGCACGGGGGACGTCCACAGAGAACCAATGGCGACTGCAACAAGCAACGTGCGAACATGGTGACCTGGCTGCTAGAAAATGAATGCAAAAAATAGAGACCATCGAGCGGTGCTTCCCAATGAGCACTCGATTTTTGGACCCAACTTGGTGCGGTTTTTTGTGTGTCCACAACCTGTTGGGGTTGGAATATGTTGGAATATGTTGTAATATGTTGGGGTTTCCAACCACAACTGAGACCACAATAGAAACGTTTCCAAATTGAAATCCTGTTGGAACAAAAAGCGACATATGACATGCCCAGATTGGTTTCTGACATGGCGGCCATGCTGCTGATGTTTGTATCATCTTTAATAAGGGATCACCCCTCCAAAACAACTGTGCTTGATCAAACGCATATATGCTGAATATATCTGAATATATATATATATGTAATACATACTTGTTTTGATGTGTTCATTCGAGGTCATTCATTCAGCAAAGCACCATGAAACATATGTTGCCACTGATCTTCTGGAGGACCGTCCTGCAACCACAACGATACCACGAGATGGATGTGAATTCGAAGCCAGCGGAGGATGCAGAAAACAAAAAACATCAAAAAACCGCTGTACGCTCTGGTAATTTGTTACGTAGCTATTGAAAATGGCCATTAATAGTGGATTGTCCCATTAAAAATGGTGATTTTCCATAGCTATGTTAGTTTACCAGAGGGGTAAATCCCAATTTCTACCAATGTCTATTGCAGAAGATTGGTTTAAAAAAAGGATATGCACGGAAGTAAAAATTGCAGCATAGCAGGCAGAAATATGGATGAATATTGGTTCTGAAGGAAATGGCAATTGTCTGGAAATACCCTCTGGAAAACTAACATAGCTGCTATAGCTATTGAAAATGGCCCAGTCGAAATAGTTGATTTACCCATAAAAAAATGTGATTTTCCATATCTTCAGATTTGACATTCAGAAAACACCTCCGCTCTCTCCTGATGACGGTACTCCGCTCCAGCTGACCCCGGAAAGGTCAAATTTGGCTCACTTCGCATGTGAAGTCGCAGCAAAGTGGAGCAACATATGTTGCATCAGCCTGCAGCTGCTACACACATCAGTGCCATCATAGTGACTGTGACTAGAAAATGACAGTAGGACAACAAAAATGAAGAGGATGAAACTGAAACATACAAATTTGTGTGTGTGTGTTTATATATAATATGGAAAATACATCTTCTATTATTTTTATATCCATAATGTACAGTATGTATATATATAGTCATCCCCAAATAGATGGAAAAGTAAATCCCTACTAATTTGATGGTGATTTACTTTTCCATCTATTTGGGGATGACTATATGTATTCATTAATATATACATTAGCTATATCAATTAATAGATATATGGCTATTTTTTCATAGCTATATCATGTTAACCCTGAGATTTCATCAGGCGAAATGGAGCTAGGAGCTAGGAGCGAAACGGGACCTCAACTTGGGGACTTTGGGTACCCTTTGGTAATTAAGGGTTAACCCATGGTGATTAATTAATGGTGATTAATGGTGATTTAATGGGTTTTAATGAGACTTACATAATGGTGATTAATGGCGATTTAATGGGATTTAATGAGACTTAATGGTGATTAATGGTGATTTAATGGGTTTTAATGAGACTTAATGGTGATTTACTGGTAATTAATGGTGATTCATGGTGATTTACTGGTAATTAATGGTGATTAATGGTGATTTACCCTTTGACAATCAAACATGGCAATGGAAAACCACGATTTTTAACCATGGAATAACTATTCAATGACCATATATCACCATTATAAATAACCATATATAACCATATTATTAACCATTCCTCTTGGTTACATACTAACATAACTATGGAAAAACACAATTTTTAATTGGTACTGTAAATCAACCAACTAAATGGCAATTTGCAATAGCTATGTAATGGAAGATCCCTATAAATCTATGGGTTTATTTTTTTTAATGGGAAGATCATCTATAAATATCTATAAATGGTGGATTGTCCATTGCCACGTTTGATTACCAGAGGGTATGTACCAAGATATGGGGTCGCCACAGATGTTGCAGAATTGTTTGCAGGCAAATGTGTAATGAAGTGTGGCCCATCTTTTGCCCCAAAAAGGTATGGCTCAATATTGGGTACTGCTGAAATTGGATGGTTACAAAATATATAAACTGGAATCTGCGGTTTTTTTCTGGGTCTGAAAAAATGTCAGAAATCCCTTAAATCTCAGCTCCTTTGCAAGACAGAGCCATGGCTCTGAACATAGGGTACCCTCTGGTAATTTAACATTTTGCTATTGAAAATGGCCCATTTATAGTGGATTTTCCCAGTGAAAACGGTGATTTTCCATAGTTTTTTGTATGTTTACCAGAGGGTACCCCTGATTCGAATCATCATTTTTCCCATCATAAACTGACGGCTTTAATAAATTCCCATGGCTCAATCCCACGAATTTTCCGGAACCATGTCTTTCCAGGTAGCTCAGGATACTGCAACATCGAATTGCTTTTGGCCATCTCCTTCGGGCAGCTAAAAACCAAGCTGCCTAAACCATTTCGTGGCGTTGGGATATCAAAAAAATCATCATGAGCATTGTTTGTATATGTTTGAGTTTCACATATATGATTGTGATATTAATTGTGATAATCATATGTCAAATATATGATTGAAATTTATGATTGGCATTCCATCATCAGGCATTTCAACCGCAAAACCAATGAGACTGAAAGTATGCCTTCCTTTTTTTCTTCAGTTATTGCTGAGGCCCATATGAGGTGTGTTTTCGTACCTCCAGTCGTTTTTTGTTTTCATTCCTCATCAATGAAAATGACCCCAGATCTTCATCAACAATCATCAACAATTGTTTCTTGTCTTTCCTCCATCAAAATAGATTGTCCGATGATTTTCCCTAAAATCTTCACAAATCCCAGGTTTTCCCCCATCTCCCCTAGCCGGCGGACGGGTCCTTCAAGTAACCACTCAAAACCAGGATCTTAAAGGCGTGATTGTAAAGCCCCATCAGATCAAACTGGACCGAGATGGCCAAAATCTCCTTGGAACGACGTCACGAAAACAATGAGCTGCGATTTTGGGGGCAACGTATTTTGGTCGTTTTTTGATGTTTTGTGGGGTCTGCGGGTTGCTGCACTCGATTTTTAAATGGTTGTACTACCTTATTCATCACATGCCGCTAATAGGGGTACGCTTTTCATGTGCAAACCTGGGGCGTTCTCTCCCCCATCAGCCACTTTAAAGGGCCCCATTCTCAACAGTTGGAAGGTCAAGACCACTGCGATTGATGGCATACCTTTTAACAAACAGGTTGGATGAATAGGGGTATATACAATACAAAGGTGTGTATAATTATATATATATCTCTCTCTCTCTGGTGTGTAAGATGTGTGGGTTCATTCAACATGGTGATGTATCAAAAGTATCAAAACCCAGGTGCCCATATCTGGTGCTTACGGAATCTAATCTCCCGAAATATGGCGGCCATATTTAAAATAGTTTTTCGCATGGTTCTGCACCTTTACAAAAGTCAGCTAAATGTGTGGGTTTTGTAGCAGTGTCAAAATCGATTGCAGGCGTGGGACTTTTTAAAGAGGATCTGCAAAGATGCATGTCGCGTGATGGGTAAAAATGTACGTTCCCCAAACTCGAATTAGTTTACACCCTTTTCATTTAACGCGGATGCCGTGGGAACAAAATGTTGATTTTCAACATGCACCCCGCAAGAAATGTATGAAAATGGCCGAGGATATTTCGACCTCGGAACCTGGGTGTCTCCCATTACTTCCATTGGACCCAGGCAGCGGGCCATCAGTCCGTGACCGTTGATCCTAGCTTTTTCATAAATGACCCCAGAACAAACTATAGAATGGGGGCCAAACTAACACTAGTAAATGTCATTTCCTTAACAAACCTTAAACCCGAAATTTTCTCTCATGGGTGCCTCAAGGCCTGCCTCGCCTGCCTCACATCCTGCCTCTCGAAGTTTCTGAAGTGATCATCACCCACTGGCAACTTGAAATAAAGCCAAGACATCCAAAAGCAACTGGAAAACTGGTAAATCTGTCAGAGGTAGTCCTCTGATCAACCTTTCCTGTGCATAGCGAACCTCCGATACAGCTACATTTGCACCGGTTGTAAAGTATCCAAGTGGGATTGCAAGGGGCTCGAATTCCCAGTGTCTGTTGGTCGTATATGTTGTATCCCATCTTGGTTGGTGATGATTCACATTTGTGCTGATGGATTTCCGTCCCAATTCAATATCAAACCCTGAACATGATGATTTCCAATCGAAGTTTGCCTTGCAAAGACCTCTTTTAAGTTGGTTTAAGATTGCTTTAGATCTTTCCCCTGAAAATATAGATATGTGATATGTACATACTTTGATGAGATTTATAGCCAAAACACCCAAAGGTTCATGTGGTATCCCCATGGAAAAAAACAGTCACATATTCACTCAGCATTTTTCAAGCTCAAAATCACATATGATCACACATTCACTCAGCATTTCCCAAGGTTTTTTACAAAACATCTCATTCCACCCCGCGAAGCAAAGCTTCCATGATACTGGCGTGGGTCACTTGCTGCGCCATTGGCTCCACCTCATTGCGAGGTCTTGTGCAGCTTTTCTATGAGTGAAAAATTTAATGGTTATATATATATATATATATAAATATATATAATTATATACTGTATATATAAGTATATTAATGTATTTCATATGGTCTTATATGGTGTTTATATGGTTTTATATTCCAACTTAAGGTTTGTCATCTCCCGATTTAAGATGGGTTTATACAAGCGTATGTTCACAACTGTTCAATGGGGAAGCGTGCAAATGTCACCATCGTCGTGAAAATGTGATGGGACTGTGATGCGTTATGGGTATGGGTCAACCGCAGATTTTAAGGTCTATCTTTACCCATACGGTGGATGGTTGCGAAATCCTGCACCAGTTGATGGGCAAAATCCCATTATTTATAGGGTTGAAAAACCATCCAAGGTTTCTTTACCCATATTAGTACCCAACCATACATTTTTGCGGGGTATGTCGTTTCAAACTTCCGGTAGGATAGGTTTAACCCAACATGGTCTTTGGATAATTTCATCCCACTGGCCACAGGGGATCTAAGCGACAGCAACAAACATGGGGCCCCTTCACCACTAAATCTGGTGTCGCAAAGGCACTGGACAAACCCCAGAATCTGGGTGCTTTGCATGTATAGCTATATACAAACATGTATGTATATATGTATTATAATATATGTGTATATATATATATACTGTAAATACATACATACATGTCTGGCTATGCACCATTTTCAGGGTGACGAAAATCCACAACTCCCAGCATGTTTGATGTGAAAAGAAGGGTCAATTAGAGGTTTTTGACCCATTTTTTCCATCATACAACCATGATATTCCCATATGAATCATATCATACCCTCTGGTAAACTAACATAGCTATTGAAAATGGCCATTTATAGTGAGTTTTCCCATTAAAAATGGTGATTTTCCATAGTTATGTTAGTTTACCAGATGGTATATCATACCATGATATCCCCAGAAGTCATCTCCCGCGTTTGCGAAATCTCCAAGGCACCAGCCGCTCTTGCAGCATCGGCAGCTCAAAGATCTGCGCCAGCTTCAGGACGTCGCGCAGCTCCTGGAACGATTTTTGGTGACCCAATGATGGTGTGTGAAATCGGACAAGGAACCATCATATAACATATACATACATATACATACGTATCATCTGTATATATATATATATATATGTATACCCATATGGGATTTAAAAATAAATATATATATCCCCTACAGAACTTTGGTGACCGATGATATGGGGATTTAATGTTGGGATATATATATACTGTATATGTATGTATATATATATACATGGGATATAAAACACACAAAACTATATGGGTTGTATTAAGAATGTCTGAACTATGGCTTTTTTGAAAGTGGTGATCTCTTTCACTACAAGGATTGCGTTTCCACGTTTCCAAAGAACTCCGCCAAAATGATCACCTGGCCACCTTTTCACCCAATGAGGTGTGAACAACTAACGTTAACCCAAGATTAGTAAACCCAGCGTGCCCCAGTTTATGCAAAGGGCGGTACCATTGTTCTTTAAATAGTAACTGATGTCACTCTTTTGCGGGTGATCCCACTAATGAACCAACGATGTTTGGGGGGCGGTCACCGTCAACTATTCATAAGCGATGGTCAATGTCATGTACCCGCGTATTGTTGTTTGAAATATCACTTGAGTCGAACCGATTTTTAAATGTATACTATCCACAAATTGGATACTGACATGCCCATATTTGAATAGATGACATTTTGGTTTATTCCCCCTGCCGGTTGTGGGTAAAATCCATTCCCTGACCAAATGGAAAGGGGTAGCATCAAAAATTGTGGTTTTTAAATGCTTGAACCATCCTGAAATTGTGATTTAAATAGCCAATATCATAAGATATACTCCACAAATTTGAAATTCTAGCTTAGTATTCTATTTCGCATATTTTAGCATTGGATCTATCACTTGGGGCCCATTTCCAACCTGGGAAGACATCAGACAGAAGCACCTCGATGTCCAATTCGAAGGCACCACCTCACGGACCAGAAAAATGGAGATTCTCATGGCGATTTACGTAACGATTCACGTGGGCCAGCGACATCCTGCACCAGTTGATGGGCAAACTCCATCAAAATCCCATGATTTATAGGGTTTCGTGAAAAACCATCCAAAAAAGAGGTAATAAACAGGATTCCATTGATAGGATTGAAATGATTGAATCCTAATATGTGTACTAATATCCATAGTACATTCTATAATTCCATCCATAAGTCGATTCCATTGCATGATCGAGTCCTAGCCGAACCTGGATTGTGACCGCAAATCAATGGACGAAAAATGGATCCATGCCCCTTTTTTTCTCTGCTTGGATGTGCATTCCACTTAGTATATAATTATACATACATATATATATATATATGTCATATATTATATATTATAGTATAATATATATATTATAGAATAATATATAAGTGGTGCCTAACCCATATATGACTGGAAATATTCCATGTTTTTCATTGGAACTGGGTTTTACCGGTTCTAAACCCCTTTCATGGTCCCCTTTCCATGTCATGACCGAGCCACCCAATTGGTATGCGAAGTCCAGAAGGACCAGAACTGCCTCGCAACAAGGGGATGATGGATGAAAACTTGTCTCTTCTACCTCTATGGTGCCTCCATGGAGACGTTGTTTAAAAAGATGGAAAAATGGGGAAAACTTTGGAAAATGTAAACCTGGTTGGTGGTTAATAGTGATTAATCATAATAGTGATCTGGTTGGTGGTATAGGTATACCCCTCTGAAAAAATATGAAAGCCAATGGGAAGGATGACATCCCATATACTATGGAAAATAACAAATGTATGAAACCACCAACCAGTAAACAATGTCCATGCTAAATCGGGACTAAGCAACCGAAAGTCGGGAAAAACATATATAGAAAGGCAAACAACATATGCCATGGAAATGGCGACATAAACTTCAAGAATAACATTTCCACTGTATAGCAAAGAAATGGTGTGATCTCTTCAAACCAGGTTGCTACATTTGTTACTCATCTAGTTCGTTCAGGAAGATATTTCTTGAGAAACATTCATGTGCGCATAGCGAAGAGTCACTACCAAAATCAGGCGATTTAAAGCCATAATCTACAATCCGTACCACCAAAATAGAAAACATTCCACCAGATTGTCTGCCCAGTGATTTTCCCTTGTTAAATTTGAACTCCGCCCCAAAAAGTGAAACATGGAGCAATGAGTGGTTCCTTCGGTACGAACCAGGGCCAAAAACTACGACCGAAGATTCAAAAGTGTAGTTCCATAAATATAGCGCTCAGAAAAAACATCAAAGTGAAGCGTTACTCTTTTGAAGGTCATTTCTTATGCTTCATTTACACTCTGGTTATTTAACATAGCTATGGAAAATTGCCCATTTACAGATGATTTTCCCAGCTATAAACCTCCATTTATAGTGGATTTTCCATAGCTATGTTAGTCATAACCAGATGGTACAACTTTTTTTAAACCTGAGGTAAACATACCAAAAATATGTTTCCTTTTTGGACCCCAAAAAGTCATAAGCTTTTTATAGCCTGTAGCCATCCATGAGAGACACCCTCTGCCTTTGGGTGGGAGATGCCCAACTGGATACCTCAGCTGCCAGTGTTCCAAAAGATCCAGAAGGTGGGATCGAAATACCCTCTGGTTATGTCAAAATAGCTATTGAAAATGGCCATTTATAGTGGATTTTCCCATTACAAATGGTGATTTTCAATAGCTATGTTAGTTTACCAGAGGGTAGATTGATGGATTGATGGTTGGATCTCAGAAATAGTGTTAAAGTTTAGACCTACCAAGCGGATTTGCGTTTTTTTTTTGTTGGTGACATTTTTTTCACCATGGAGATCCATTCAGTAGCATTTATCAATTTTATCATATCGTATCCCGTATGTTGGATGGTTAAACCAAAAAAAATATCCCATGTGTTTGACATATTTATCCCCATTTCCTCATGGTTTCAACTCATTCCAAGGCAAAGTCCTCGAGAAAGTCTTGATTACTGGCCGCAGAAAAATCTTCAGTTTATCCATTCATTGATATATATATATATTAATATTATTATTATCATTATTATCATTGGTATTATTATTAGTATTATTGGTATAAGTATTATTATTAGTAGTATGATTATTATTTGTATGATTATTATTGGTATTATTGGTATTCTTGGTATTGGTCTTATTATTAGTAGTAGTATGATGATTAGATTATATTATATTATATTATATTATAAAGTATAGTTATGTTATATTATACCACAAATTCCACAATATTTGGATTTATTTGGAACATCCCCACAAGGAGCAGCAAGGCTACTTGGCAACTCCTCCACGGCGCAGCACATCACTTCCGGGCGCGGCAACACAGCCAGGGCCTCCCTGGGCGCAGAGCACGGCGCGCCGTGCCAACGTTGGGCAGCCAACGTTACTGTAGTGAAATATTTGAGAGATTATGGAAATCTCATCTAATCTCTTCCAATGGTTTTTTGGGCTTGAGATAGTCGTTTTGACTCAGATTCTGTGGAACTTTTGGTTCTGATCCTTTACATCCACTTCCAGAATTGATGGTGAATCCCCATATTTTCAGACAAAAGCCATCGAAAAAAATCGTGCTTATACTTATATATACTTATCTATACTAATATTTATCTCAATAATATCTCAATGATATTATATCCATGAAATTTCCCCATGCAATGGAGTGTATCCCTGTGTTTTTTTTTTGAAATCCCCTTTTTCAGGTGGACACTGTGGACACCACACGAATCTCCGGCCTCAGAAAGCGTTGCATGCCTTCACTCAGAGATGCCAGGACTGCTTGATGCACCGGAAAGCGCACGTCCTGCGATGTGGATATTCCAGGCTTCGGGAGATCAGTGAGGTCGTTCTAATTTACCAACATAGATGGGCAGTCTGGATGAATTACCATCTGGCTATGACTAACAGTTCGCCATAGAAAATCCACCCATTTTATAGCGAACGGTAAACCATCTATTTCTATGGGCCATCTATACCATGGCTACGTTAGTCATAACCAGAGGGTATAGTAATTCACTCCGTTAAATCGTCGGCTCACCTATTTTGGGACCGAGGTCGCCATCATGAGGTCGTCAGCAATGAATAAAGGCTACCCTCTGGTTATGTCAAAATAGCTATTGAAAATGGCCCAATCGAAATAGTGAGTTTTCCCATTGAAAATGGTGATTTTCCATAGTTATTATGTTAGTTTACCAAAGGGTAACAATGACAACCAACATATGGGGAGGTCATGAAGAATGCGGATGTAATTTATGATGTAACCAAAGCTTACCCAGGCTTCCGGAGCCTGGTTGACAACCTGTGTCACCATGTTTATGTTGGGGTCGGAAGACTGGGTCTGTTTGAATTGGGCGGATGGTACCCTCTGGTAAACTAACATAGCGAACTGGAAAATCACCATTTTATAGCTGGGTAAATCAACTATTTCTATGGCCATTTCCAATAGCTACGTTAAACACCAGAGGGTAAATGATGTTTGTTTCACAGCAAAAAAAAATGGCTGGTCTTCTGGTCCTTCATTGGGCGGCAATTCTGGGCTGATTGGTGACTTCTGGGAAAAATCGGTAAAAATCATTGGGACCATGGAAAACATCCCGTTTCTGGGCAGATGGAAAACAAAAAAGAAATTGAGACCATCAAGTGGAATATGAATTTACCCCAAATTTACAGCAGAATAGGCAGAATATCCCCAATGCTGCTCTGCGCATCCCAACGTTTGTTGAATATTTGGAACTACTGCCAGTCAAATCCCATGAGTTTGTCGGATACCCGCCACCTTCACTGGCTGATATCCCGAACATGACATTCTCAAAAAAAGTGTTGGGCAACTGCCCGTATCTGCATGGTTCTATGTTGTACATCATCATCTAAAGGTGTAGATGTCTCTAATATCCTGTTCTGCAAATGTTCGAAGCCACCAACTTCCAACCCCAACATACCAACATACCAACCACCCCCCCAAGCCACCCCAAGCCTTCACCACCAGACAGACGTCAAAGAACTGACACGTCTGAAAGAAGCTGCGCACGTTCTCCGACAACGACGGGCCGCCCGAGCTGTCCGTGAGCTTCGGCAGGCGCACCTTCGGTGGTTCAGCGGCATCGCAAGTGGTGAGCTTTTTGGCCCTGCATTGACGCTGGGATATATCCCATTTAAAAGTAGTATATCATGTGGTTACATCAGTTCATCAGTTATGTGTCTACAGTACATATTTTCTATGTGTATGTGGTATGTGTATATATATATGTGTGTGTGTGTTTTGGAATATGATGATTGAATGTGTTTACCCACTGATGATGTTGGAGGTTTCTAGACCCAAAAGCTTTGAACTCTACTGAAAAATGAAGGTCGATTCACCAGTCGGTGGCTATTTTTTGCCTGTCGTTCCTCCTGTTTCCTTTTTGAAAAAGGGCATGACTAACCTTAGATGCCCTGCGCCAGAAGGATGCAAAAGGCTTATTTTTGACCTGGGGCAGGAAATCTTCCATTAAAATGGGTTACAAATGGTTACCCATTTGGGTATGCCACAAAAACGCGGGGGATGCTCAAAATTACAGTTTTAACAAGGATTGATTTTCCAAACCATGGAATGGATTTTGGGGTTCCAAGTTTTTGATACAACCCCATTTGGTGAATGAGAAGTTGTTGATAGGTAATCAGGTAATCATTGTCAATGTTGGATGGTTTCAGTTTCAATATATGTGTTTTTCAGTTCAGCAACGTTGGATAGTTCTGTGCCGGATGATATTGATTGGTCAATAGATTCCCATCAATTATCCCACTATTCCCATGAGATTCCCATCAAAATCCCATCATATTCCCATGGAAATCCCATCAAAATCCTGTAAAAAAACCATCAAAATCCCGTTAAAAAACCATCAAAATCCCATGGAAATCCCATGAGATTCCCATCAAAATCCCATGGAAATCCCCCAAAAATTACCTGGTGAGATCTTCTGGGCTTCAGCCTTGGCACCTTCAGATCCGTGGGTTTCATCTCCAAGGACGATACGAGCCGCGTCGGCTCCGGCATCCGAACAGCGACGCTCAACGGTAGCGGAGGACGAAACGGGCGGCGGGTCGCGGCTCCGGGGCGGGGGTTCACGGCTGCGCGGCAGAAGCGGTCTTTCTCCCAGTGTACGGCTGATATACTAAGTATTGCTGGCTATATGTATACATAGATACATGTATGTGTGTGTATATATATATATATATATTGTGCTTATACATGTTGATCATATGAAATGTGGAACCTGCTATGCCATGTAGAGTCCGTCACTTCCAGGATCAGCCCAGTTGGCGCGCATGAGAAACCATTGAAACCAGTGATACGAAACCATGACTCAAACACCATAAATTCAGGTATCTGTGCGGTTGAACCCTGCCATTTGTCATGGGGATAACCCGGATAACCCTGTCCCTTTTTCAGGTAAGCCTGCAATGATGGTTAAGGCCCCCCAAGTCCCAACCTCCTTGATGTCAGCGATGCTATCATCACAACCTCGGACTGTGGCGTTCCCGGCATAACCTTCGATAACAGATATGCAAAGGCTGTGGATATAGAAGGGCTATGGATGATTATGTATGTAATTTGAATATACAGTGTATGTATATTTACTGTATATATATATACTGTGTATATATATATACTATGAAACTTCAAATATGAAGTGAATAGCAATGATATGCAGAAACTTGAGTACCCCTAATCGAATTTTGGGATACCTGTTCTAAAATAACGAGTCAAAACAATACACAAAGAAACGATCATAATGATCTTTGGAATCTTTGGGTCCCAAATTGGCCAAAGGATTCAGAAAAAAAATGGATGGACCAAGACTGAATATCTGGATCCAGGCTGAGTTTTCTGCCACAAGAAACATATGTTTCTACATCATGCCATTCCATCTCAAAGCTGAGACGGTTTAGCAGTGACCACAGGGATTTTTTTCACCTCGTCGCCTCATCTGGGCATCCGAACTTTCAGCAAAGTCCTGCCGCCAATTTGCGTAAGTGATCGAATGGTTGGGTAACTCTTAAATATCATCTGGTTGGTGGTTGAGCCCTACCCCTCTGAAAAATATGACTTCGTCAGTTGGGATGATGACATTCCCAATATATGGAAAAATAAAAAATGATCCAAACCACCAACCAGTACAATATATGGAGGTTTCCCAAAATGGGGGGTACCCAATAACTGGATGGTTTATGATGGACAATCCGAAAATAAAATCGATGATGACTGGGGGTACCCCCATTTCAGGAAACCTCCATATACAGCTTGGGGGTTCTTTGAGAATTTGTGAACTTCATGGGTGAGGCACATCCTTCGTTTCTGCTCGTCCAAAGCGCGAATCACACTAAAGACACAAAGCCAAGATCCTTGCATGTTCCGCAATCTTTTGTTGGCAACAAGCTGGCCCGCGTAAGTCTTGGGGCAAATTACCCTCTGGTAATTTAACATAGCTATTGAAAATGACCATTTATAGTGGATTTTCCCATTGAAAATGGTGATTTTCCATAGTTTTTTGTATGTTTACCAGAGGGTATATCCTATTACTACTTGCGAATAAAGCCCTGATACCACGTGTCCAAAAAAAATGGTTTCACTGAAAGACATCCGGTGGTTTGAATCCCAAGATTGGTGTCTTGAGGTAATCACAATATATCTGGGTAAATTATAAGATTTCACTAACCTGAATTAAGGCCATTTGGGGATTATTTCCCTTACTAACCATGATTCCAGTGAGGGAGATCAGTGAGGTCGTTATAATTTGCCCAGAATATATTCCAACACATGCACCAACCAAAATAGACATGGACCATGTGGCACAGCCTGCAGCCACCTCAGGACGATGCTGCATGTTTCGTTCAAGGCTTTTTGGGGCAGCCATATCTTGTACATATCCGGATAGCCACATCAACTACTGTACTACCCATCATATTCATCATATCTTGGGAATTAAAGTGGCTAAGATGGACTTGCCATGTTTCTAGAGGAAATTTCAACCTGGAGTTCATCATCACCTCACCCAGCGGAACGCCTGCATCTTGTTGCGCAGCACCGCCATCTCGGTCTCGCAGCGCTGTTGCTCCTGGCATCCATGCTATTATGTAATAACCTTGTAAATCAGCTTCTTCATGATAACTTTGGAGAGTGATACCATTCCGTGTTTCAAATCATGGGATATTTTTTTCAACAAAACAGAATGCTGTTTTTTTGATCATAGTGGGATAGATGTTTTTGTCTGCCTCAAAAATAGCTGTCCCAAGAAAACCCCAAAGCCGCACACCAAGCAGATGCCGGAAGCCACATACGGGATCATGTGGGTCTGGGTCAAAGTTGCGCACCCCCAAAATGTGGTGGTTGTTTCGTACTAAAACTGACTCGAATTTGTCGTACGACATGTTGCCTCAGGACTGCAAAAAAGGACTCATCGCCTTGTGTTTTCCAGCCGAAACCTCCTTTTTTTCTTCCATATTTCATGGTTAAATCTCAGGGTTTCCCGCACCATTTCCCGATGTCATTTCAAGAAATCAAAATCTCTTCCAATGAAAGAGATGGGCTAAGTCACCCCCCCAATTTCTCAAAAAAAAATAGAAAACCAAACATTATGTGAATAAAACCCCTGTATGTATCATATATTTTCACGATGAAAAACCATCGGAAAACCATGTTTCACCGTAAAAAAAAATGGTTTTCCATAGATTTTCCCATCAGTTTCAGTGTACCCTCTGGTAATTTAACATAGCTATGGAAAATCACCATTTTTAATGGGTAAATCCACTATAAATGGCCATTTTCAATAGCTTTTTGTATGTTTACCAGAGGGTAAAAACCATGGAAAACCCAGGTTTCTCCACCGAGTTTCCCCGGAAACGTCCCGGGTCCTGGCTCCGTTGCGCCACCTCCGTCCGCAGCGCCACCAGGCCGCTGGAGGACGAGGACGACTCGAGGCGTTCGGCCAAGGCGCTCATGCGCTGGAGCCTCTGGTGATTGGGGATGTCGGAGCTGAAAACAGTTGTTATGTGGAAGATAGATAGATATATATAGGTATATATGTAATATAGGTATACTGTATATATATATATATTGGGACACCCTCTGGTAAACTAACATAGCTATTGAAAATGGCCATTTATAGTGGATTTACCCATCAAAAATGGTGATTTTCCATAGCTATGTTAAATTACCAGAGGGTATGTGGAAGATACAGGATGGAGCCCCCAAGATAGCGTTCAGTTGGTTTATAAGTGGCTGAAAAAACCATGGTTTATGGTAGATATAACTATAGTTAATGGGGATTATGATGGTTTGTAAACCAACTTATAACTGGGGGGGCCCATCCTGTACCCATTTATATGGAAACCCATCATCAGAACAGTTATTTGAACAGTTATTAATGTGGTGATGTCAACATATGAACCATATTATAATAGAACATAATATAAATATGAACATATACTTAACATAAGATTATGGTTCATAATTATACACGTTCATATAATAGTTGTTATTATGATAAATAATGTATTGGTCATAATATGGTTCATCGCCATTATCGTTTTGGTTTTATAAAAATGATGATATTGATGATGAAAATTTGATCGTTTTCGTGTTGAATATTAAACCAAATGATTATATTATATAGATATATATATATATATGATAACTATTAATCACCGTGAACATCTACTGTAATATGTCTGGTAATTATATATATATATATACATGTGTGTGTGTACACCAATCTGGTGATTAAAGCGGATGAACAAATCATGAATATCTGATATGGAAATATCATGACTTATCAACCAACTATATACTTGGAAGATAAACCCCTATTGCTTGACGATTATAGGTGACTCATGGGGATTGTACTGTCCAATATCTGTGTTGTTTAAAATCGAAATATCAACCAAAAAAAAGCATTAACCATTGGTTGTTTTTCATATATCATATAACTATTCGACTTAACTGTTAAAACATAGGTCTTGTGTCAACTAAACTATTAGCCATAAGAACCATATGATGGTTTTGGATACTAATTTTGACTACATATTCAACATGTGCAAAAGCAAATTGATTGAAAAGGGAATGTTCCCGAGGAAGAAGACAAACTACAGGATGGGGCGATAACTAAGTTGGTTTATAAGTGGCTTAACAATGGCTTATGGTAGATATAACTATAGTTAATGGGGATTATAATGGTTTGTAAACCAACAAACATCACTGGTGGGCCCCATCCTGTAGAATGTTGGACAGAAAAGTAAACAAAAATCAACAATTTCAGCTAGAAAAAAATGTAGTGGATGTTGTGAGTATAGTATAGAGTTCAGTTCTATCATTGGGTGGGTCTTTCCCCGAAATCGTTTTGAACACCAAAAACTACGATAAAATCAATGGAACAAAGGTTACGCCCGCCTGCAGCGGCCCGGAACAACTTGCATGTCTTCAACAGCGCTTACGACAAAAATATACAGTCGGAAAAGAATTTTGGGCAGCCATTTTGGGGCCATCATTTTAATCCCTTTTGAAGGGTATATACGCTATGCCCAATCATCAAGCCCAACGAGATGGGTTCAAAACCCCCAAAACGATTCCATGGTACTGGTTGGGTAACAGGATTCCCATAGTGGATGATCTCCAAAATAATTGGATAGAAAAAAAACAAAAAAAAACCTTGGGGGTTGATGTAGCAGCCACTGCTCAAAAAGGGTATCGTTGAAACAAATGGATCCCATTGACCCCATTGATCCCATTGATATCTCCCCATAGTTATCTCCCCTGAGTATCTACCATAGTTTTTACCATGTTTTTACATGTTAGTTACCCTCTGGTAATGACTGTTACAGTTCGCGACATAGAAAATGACAGAGTCGAAATAGTGGATTTACCCAGCGTTCGAAAATGGTGGATCTTTCCCAGTCGTTTTTTGGGACTGTTTACCAGGCCGGGTATCCCATAATTTCTCCCAGAAGTCTCCATCAAAAAGCTCCTGGGGAAACCAATGCTGACTCTACCAGGCGGCTGTCCATCGACCCGCACTCGAAGACCGGCAACGGCAGAGGACAGGTCCTGGGTCGGGGATATCGTGGGGATAATATATATATATCAAACACCAATGGGAGATCATAAGACCGGGAGAAAACAGTGTATATCAAAATCTATATTCGTATTTATATATTTAGATATTATATATATATACACACTGCACATGATATAAAACCTATGGGAGATAATCTTGCAATACTTGGAGGCGCACTTGCATTTATAGGTGGATATATATATATATCACCATAGTTTTTTTGGGGCCCATATCCCAGCTTATGGGGCCCAAAAAAATCCTATCTTTATAAACAGTGGTAACCTCAACTGCACTGTAAAGGGGATATAATTAGGATATAATTCAATGGGAATTCCAGGATCCTAAAATGGAGGTACTGTACCATATAAGGCCATATTTTGTGGGGATATTCCCTTACATAGGCCTTATATAGGCCTTATATATGGTAGGTACCTCCAATTTA
>Ga0126342_10003897_pt1 | contig 25054 bp, 18 predicted proteins | sample Cyp1metagenome_FD_92528 | JGI IMG/M metagenome (GOLD analysis project Ga0126342, IMG submission 92528) | Coral microbial communities from Lord Howe Island, Old Settlement Bay, Australia - Cyphastrea 1 metagenome | ecosystem: Host-associated > Invertebrates > Cnidaria > Coral ...
CCTATCTTTTCGCGCATCTACCTCTTCTTTCTTCTGATCTTTTCTCTTCTGACTCTTTTCACCTCTGCTTTTCAACTGTCCATATTGTCGGAAGTTTCACTTCTAAACTTCCTTCGATAAAGACCCAAGTGAGGGTAGTGTTCACTAAACTTCAATGGATTAAGTTTAACAAACAAAATAAAACAATTGGGATTATATACTAGATGTGCGATATGTACTGTAAGTTGCCTTATCAAAAAAGGACCGCACGTAAGTGCACAGAATAAGTGCTTCGAACGTAATGGAGATATCATCGTCCTTCACCTTCATTCACCTTCCAGATATGATCAGATATGAAAGATCCAATCATCACACTCATCCATCCGTAGAATGTCTGAGTGGATTTAAGATAATGGACACATCTTGGCTTGGGCCTATGACATGCTGTGACGAACCAACTTCTAGCTGGGCCCCCCCTTCCTGTTCCCCTTCTGATCAGGGTTTGAATATGGGAGATTTCGTATGAAATATTGGATTACAATGGCTTTAATGTGAAACTATGGGCCGTAACTGTGGGATAGATATTGGTGGCTTTGGCGTACCGAAAAACGATCGGGCATCGCCGTGTTAGAGCGCCGGGATACTTGCAACATGGCAATTGAAAATCCGACATCTGTGGGACTTTACCTGAAAAACAATCAACATTGAAAACAGGCCATTTGCCAGGCCATGCTTGATTACGGGTAATAATGATAATGTCTCAAGCTTGAGTGCTTCCAAGATCTTGTGGAACATCCAACTTGGACTTGGTCTTTTCCTGACAATGAAAAAAGATGTTTTTTCCGCGTCACTTCTTCCATTAGTCAAAAAAACATAGCAGGTGCAAACTGATAAGTATACTAATTTTGGAAACACCAGAATTCATACTGTACAACTTCATACATTCTCAAAACCAACCCAGGCGCCATTGTAGATGTATGTGCGACTGATGTCCACATGAATCGTCTTCCTTGGCGACGCGCATCTGCTCAGCTCCAGTGGCGAAAGAGGCGCAAGGTTACTTTAAGTTATTCCACAGTTGATTAAGATAGATCGTGCATGTTGGGTTACCTTCTTTAGATGTACGATATCTATGGATATCTATGCTATCATGACATGACTATAATCTAGTTACCTTACAGCAACATCGAACCATTTATTGGATAGTTTCCTCGTGAAACCCTTAATAGCTCCCCACCAGTACATGGTGAAGGTGACTCGACTGTTGGTGGGGGGCATTTGGCCTAAGGCAGTCAACATATGGTGGGTCTATCATGCGATGTACCCGCGAGTAGGCAGGCATAGGTTTTTAGTGCAAATAGATTATGATGTTCTAATATAATTGGGTGACTCTGACATAATAGATATGTTGACCCATAGTCCAGTAGATAATCATAGTAATAGTCCAGTAGATAAGCATAGTAGAGTAGATAATCATAGTCACCCATAGTATAGTTACTATCCCGTAATTATTTAGTAGCTAATCATGTTTTTTCCGTGGACAGGGAGAACTAAAAAAAAACATTTCTTCAGCGGCACCATCCTTCGCCTGGCGGCGCTAGGCTGGAATCGTTTCGAAAGAACTGGATGCCCGAGGGCGCTAACAGACAAGAACTCCAGCGTTCCAGCGCGGCTGCAGGGCCCAGCATGTCCAACAGCAACAGCAGAACCTGGCGAACAAAGGGGGCCGATTTGAAGAAATGATTGGAAGATGGTGAACGTATTGGTGAAGATTTCATGATTTTGTTTCAATATGTTTTCATGGCTGACTGGATAAACACACATGTTTATTTGATTGTTCAAGGTAAATCATTATGGTTGGACTTGAGATCCATGCAGCAAGACCAATCATTGACCAACGATGCCAAGGTTTAGGTATTGCCCCAAGCCAGGTGCACAAGTGGGAGCCAGCGTAGTTTGTGTGGGTAACTTGGCTAAAAAGGCTACAGATGGTAGATAGATAGATGATGATAGATGTATCAAATTGTAGTATGAGGTTGGATGGAATTCTAAACCAATCTGTAACTCGCGGGCCCCTTCTTGTGTGAACTTGTCTGAAAATATGATACCATATATGTTACAATATATATATACAATGTTTACGACCATCAAATAGTGAGACGGGAATGCTGATAAGTCATTGGATTTTAGGGGTTTGGTGGGGACTTCACGCGTAGCTGGTTGTCTCTACCGCTGTCACACGGCATTAAAGTCAAAGGCGGAAAAAAATTGGATTTTAGGGGTGCCTTGAAGTTGCAATCCGACCATGGAAAAAATCACGATGAAACCAGCAAGATTTTGGTGTTTTTGTCCAAAAACAATGAGCACTGGTTGGTGGTTGACTACCGGAGGACAACTAATGATAATAATAGGAAACTTATCACGTGGTATAAGTGGTAGGACCTAGGATAATTTGACTGGTTTGTGGTATACCTTCCCTCTGAAAACTATGAAAGACAGTTGGGATTATGAACTTCCCAATATATGGAAAGTCACAAAATTCCATGGTTCCAGTCACCACCAACCAGAACATGTAGGAGACAGTATCTTGTGCCACAATTAAACCCGACTACACTGTGGATGCTTAGAGTGGTTGCTAGAACTAACAACCCAGTTTTGACCATGCTCAATTGGCAAACAATTGGCGTCTCACTGATCCGAAGAAAATCATCTGCCCACGCTGCCCATGGTGGTGAAAAAAAAGGTGAACTCTCCACCTTTTCCTCATATTCCCAGCATGGAAAGCAGCACTGAACTATGAACGATACAGTGAGGATCAAACATTGTGGATAAACCTGACGCATCAATCCTGATAGACATAATCTACATCTTAAACTCCATGTGGTCTTACCCTGACATGAAGCCGTCAACAAGCAAACAAAAAACCATTGAGTCCGTGTCACCTGCCAGAGGTTCATGTTTCGCTCTCCCGCCAGGCAGCATTTCAGAGTTACCAATGTGACATTGCTACGCTGGGTTATGGTCAAAGTGACTTCTGCAGAGACCTCTGTTGAAGTTCTTAAGCTCTTCCAAACATGTTGTTTCTCTTTTACCTCGCGAATCTCATGACTACAAGGTGGGGCCCCCCAGTTCTATAGCTAAGTTGACCAACAGAACTCCAACAACTGTGGGGTTATAAATCAACTTACATCCATTGACCAGCATGAAAACTGTAGATTCTATAGATATGGGGCTTAAACCCAGCCTCATGAAAACTTTTATGGTTTATGTTGGTAAAACAATGCCATGAACCATCCCCCAAATCACCATTTTTATAGGTTGTATATACCATTCCCAAATGGGTTGTTTAATGATTGTTTTAACCACATTAGTATCAATTTGAGTGGGATGAACACCCATTGGCCAGCTATTTTGGGGTTTATTATTGCTTTACCCCCATTATGATAAAAGTCACCTTCCCCAACCTTCTAGTCCCATCACTCGCCACATTAACGACGCTAGAGCTGACGACTCTTGTAATGCGATGCGTTGGGAGACTCCAAGTGGTGCTACTGGTGGCACGTTCCAGCCACGATGTATATGTATGTGAATTATGTATATATATATATACACATACAAATAAATAGATATAAATAATCATAAATATATATATATATATATATATTATAATATATATTATATATATTATATATATATATTATATATTATATATATATATATTATATTATATATTATATATATATTATATATTATACATATATTATATATATATATTATATATATATATATATATTATATATATATATGTATGTATCCAGATACATCGGTACATGCACAATGATGCACATATCATTTATCAACATGCACATATCATACTTCTTCTTTGTGTTGCTTCACAACTTCACGTGACACAATCACTACATAAAATGTACTTAAATAGAGATGCTGCATATCTTATAAATGGTTCTATATTAGTGAAGATTATTTTTACCTTCATGAAGCATATGGCTATACTATACAGCCAAGCCAGGCGTCCAGTGGGGGATCTACATCCTTGGGGGATTTTTGATTTGGCACATCACAACTGGTTCAGGAAACATGTTTGGTCAGCCACAAAAAAGATATAAAGAGATCATCCGCGAATTTTAACGGCGGCTTTTGAAAAAATGTGCCACGAATGTACTGATAGAATCACAAAAAAGTAGTGATAGATAGTGATAGGCTGTACTGACCTTGTGCTGAAAAAAGATGTGGAATAAGCCCACGAATCAGGGACGACTTAGAGTGAGACGTCACTTCCCAGTGAGATGATCTGCCACTTGGCAACCATGCAGAACTTCTGGCTGAATTCCCATGATTTCTACTTGACGCGGTGACATCACGTCTATGTCTATGTATTCAAAATTGAATATAAATCCATATAAATCCATATAAATCCATAAAGTGACCAGAATCGACTGCTTTCATCTCATGAGGGTTGTAGCTGGTTCTACGACACTCTTGTTAAACAAATATCGATGCACAAAGACAAGTGGAACCACCGCGCTTGGTCATCCGGTGTCTGTTTGGATTCCTGTTCATACACAAGCCGCCCAGCGAGAGAAAAAAACGTGGACAACTTCAGTCCTGGGAAGTCATAAAGATGTAAAACATGGTACAACCGGATTCAAGTATCATGGATTTTTTTTGTGAACGTTCCTTGCTAAACTATAACTGCCATAACTCTGCAACACCAAACAAAAAGAATAAATCTCCACTGACCTGCACATCTCCAACGATGTGACTCATGTGACTGTTGACTTCCAAAGCTGAGTGTCCCAAACGAGACCAAGAAGACGTCCAAAACAAAGTAAAACGCCCAAAATGATGAAGCCAGGTATTCTGCCAGCGGGCGCGTGGGTGGTCCTTGAGGTCGATATCTTGGGGAATGCAACGTGGAGTGGGACGTTCTGATATCGTCTAACAGTCTAACATTTGCAGATTGTCTGAACCTCAGTGGATATGTATTATATATATAATTATACATATATATATAATTATACATATATATAATTATATACATACATATATATATAATTATATACATATATATATATAATTATATATATATATACGTATAATTATATACATATATTGATGCAGTTCCTAGATCTTCGTGGATTTTGAAAGCGCTTCCTGACTCTCCAGTAAACTAACATATCTATGAAAAATTGCCCATTTACTTCATTGATTTACCTTTTCAAATTGGTGATTGCCCAGTTCACACACTTTTATAACTTCCTGGAGGGTATCAGTTCGTTTCACTATACCATCCAAGCAGCTAACATTCCTTGCTGCAGCTGAAACCAGAGCCAATGTACACCAAACTAAGCGGAATAAAAAAAAAAAGTTTCTGTTCATCTTCAGTATTTGCCGATTTAAGGTATTTATTCCCAGACATGGATCCAAAACAGCTGAACATGCCGTATCATGGCATATCCCCTTAGCCGCAGTCTTTCATAAAATGCATGTTTGGACCCGTCCATCTCCAAAATACTTTCAGCGCTTCTTCATTCTCTTGGGTTTACTCAAGACTCTTACTGAACCGTTTGGAGGGCATACCAACAATCCTGTCCACTCAGAAGCTCTCCAGTCTGAGCGAACCATTTCTGGGAACTTTTCTGGAGTGATTCTACCCGTTTGAGACTGGGATTCCCACACTAGACTCATACCCTTCTTCATTGTTTTTTCAACCTTTGGTAAACAAGGATTGCTCCCAACACCAAAGGAATACGTTTGGATAAACAAATGATAAACATCAGTAACCAAATCCATTTAAGCGCCGATTTCCCGTTGCTATCATCTTCTTTTTCACCCCCAACCCCGCTCGCTTGGCAATCTTGGAGCCAGGGCCTTACGGATGGAAGTCTCAGCAACCACAAGTACAGCGGCAAGAAATGAAGTCCGGCCTCGAGTTGTTCCAGTTTTGTTCGGTGATCCTGTTCTGGTCATGCCATGGCCAAGCGCATATTTTCCCTTTGAAAAGAAGAGAAATGGTGAGCTACTCAACCATAGATCGATAGAAGATAAATAGATTAGATTAGATTGGATTGGATTGGAATGGATTGGAGTAGATTAGATTAGATAGATTAGATTAGATAGATAGCTCGATAGAAGGTAGCTGGATAGAAAGAAAGAAAGAAAGATAGATAGATAGATAGATTAGGTCGATAGGTAGATAGACTGATAGATAGATAGATAGATAGATAGGTAGGTAGGTAGGTAGATAGATAGATAGATAGATAGAGAGAAACATATTTATATACATGTATACATGTATACATGTATACATGTATGTATGTATGTATGCATGGATGTACGTATAGAGAGGGAGACTCTTGAAATACTTCCCAAAAGAATGGTAAAGGTACTAAGATTATGTGCTAAAGCAGCATTTTTAAGTGAACAGTCCAGGGTCCAATTCGGTCTCATTACTCCATGAGCTCCCTGGTGGCGCCCAGAGTGCTGAATCAATGAGATACTTCCATAATCATGTTGGTCTAAGGGTTCCATATTATGTATATGTTATATATATTTTGTATATTATAATATATATATATAATAATGCAAAGAAATTGTCTATTATCTATTTATAGTTGAGACACTATCGATGTCATCTGTGTGGTTTCTATGTTACCCTCTGGTAAATGTTTACATAACTATGGAAAATCACCATGCTATTAATGGGTAAATAAACTATTTCGACTGGGCCATGTTCAATAGCGTTTTGTATGTTTACCAGAGGGTACACCATTTCTTCCATCATCGAATGGTCTGGGTAAATTATAATATATTTCACTAACCTGAATAGTTCGGCCATAAAAGGGGATGATTTCCCTTATTAACTATGATTCCAGGGTTCGGGAGAACAGGGTTCGGTCGTTATAATTTACCCAGAATGATGAACTGGTGCAATTTGGCTCTGAAACCCCTCAGACTCGACCTGGCGGAGGGAACGTCGAACGTCCCCTGCCACGCTACGACGCTACGCTTGGTCATTGGTGGTCATCCCGCAGTGACGATTATGCGTTGCTTTATGATTTATGACCCAACTAGAGTGATAAACCAACAAAAATATATATATAACTTGCGGTATGCCGTAACTAGTCATAATTCATAATCCTTAAAGGATTATTTATAGTTAACTAGTGCACCGTAGTTATAAACCACCAACGTTTCGAAGGACCTGAAAAACACCACGGCACTGAAACCAAGCCGCGGGGCCACTGTCAAAACGCCGCACGGGGTTTTGAAGCCATTGGACATGATGCTTGCGACGAGCATAGGGGCATCGGCAAAGCAACCATCCTGCATCGAAGACTTATCCTGGTTATGAGACATGATCTGACCCTCCCAATTCCCACAAAAAAATGCAATAGTATTAAAATAAAATCATGTTGAGGGTACCTGACCTGGAGGGTCTAGGTATGGGATTTTAGTAACACATAAGTTTTTTGCTAACGTAAGCCTGGTTACAGTGCCTATCTCACAGGTACATAAAAGGTTGGGCATTTTTTTAAAAAATAGATCATACAAATATTTAGTAATATGTTTAATTAGATGACTAATTAGGTTGGGTGCTGACAATCATAGATTATTTTGGGCATTGGTTCAATTAGATGATTTGCTGACACATGTTATGTGAGATCAAATATGTTTAAACATTAGATAAACAAATTTTTATCCGGGGATGATCTCATAGGGTGTACCCTCTGGTTATGTCAAAATAGCTATTGAAAATGTCCATTTATAGTGGATTTACCCATTGAAAATGGTGATTTTCCATAGTGTTTTGTATGTTTACCAGAGCGTACAAGGTGGTGCCCCATAGTTAGCTAAGTTGGTTTACAACTCCCATAACTTTGGTTTATGGCAGATATAACGAACCAGTATTCATATGTATTCATGGGGTTTATAAACCAACATTCACATCATTGGGGGGCACCATCCTGTACCATCTGGTAATTTAACATAGCCATGGAAGCCATGGCCCATAGAAATAGATGGTTTACCTATTAAAAATGGTGGATCTTTCCATGCCTATGTTAAATAACCAGATGGTAACACTTTTGTTGTTTTTTTTCATCATGTCATCTACGTAGAGCTTGTTGGGGTCACGAAAAAGATCACCGTGTCACCGGATCGCCACAGATCACCGGACAGATCCCCGGGCCTTCCAGGAATTCCCAGAGGAATGTGTGAAAGCCTTGGAAATCCCATGGCTTACCCATCGACTTTCGGCCATGGCTTGAACAACGGCCATGGCTTTTCAAGGTTTGGAACATAGCTAGGGAAAAATCTGGTGATCACATGGATATTTATGGATATGTTTACGGCCGACATGTATCTGACGTGATAGATCTGATAGGTTTACCAAGGTTCACTATTTATGACATCTCAGATGCTAAGTTATAAGGTTGGCATATCACTGAAGCGCACAAGGAAGACTTTGATTACAACAGCCACAGTATGAACCTTTCACTTATACCTGGCATCAGGCTAAGGCGTGCACGAAAACTAAGAGCTCCAAGAGCCTCAGGAGTTGCATGGCTGAAAGGAGAGTGGATGAGGCTGGAAAAATTATCACATGTCTCTCCAAAAATGGGTACTAAAACCCCAAAATACCCCAAAGTCATGGAAACAAATGAAGTCTCCATAGAAGGTGTCCAAAAAAAAACAGCAAAACCAATCAAAGAAAGCCAATTTTGGCATCGTTTTGGTTCCCTCACTATACGTCTGGTACTATCACGGTGAGCTTGTTCCGGGGTTACAGGAATAGCAGTGAATGGGTGCGAGCATGTCCAAGCGACCTAGTCAATAATATAGATAATGTTGCCATAATGTGGCTGTTTCCCAAAATTGGGTAATTATACCCACATGAGACAATTTAAGAGCGAACATCCGTTGCAAACCGAGGAAATTCATGGTGCTCTGCTGGCAAACTCATGTTCAAGGATATTCAAGCCCAGACCGAGGAATGGATTCAAATCATGACTCAGTTCCGATTCACTTGTAAGTATCAAATCCCAAATGATTAATGTATGCGTTTTAGTTCCCACCGCTTTTATTAATGCATATCCCTATGGATCCAAGTTCTGTCTTAGGACGTATTTGGGCTATGATTTAGGGTTTTAGCCGTACCTTCTCACACAGAGTTTGGATCAATAGAGTATTATATAATTATCCTAGATGTTGTTGATCTATTATTTCATTGTTTTAATCAAGTTATGCTCTATAAATTCCTTATCAGTATACATATTAATATATATTCTGTATGTGTATATACATATATATGTCCTATATATTATCGATATATATATATATAATACATTATGTTCATGGAATTGTTAATATATAGTTTGCTAATTATTGATTCCTGATATAATCCATATTAACAATATGTGTTTTTTTTTGTTTTCCATCAATGGGGGTACCCCCAAATCATCCAAGTCCTTAGACCATTTTAGTATTGTTTCCCGTGATGATTTGGAGATCCCCCATTTAAAAGAAACATCCATACATACCCTCCTAGACCCTGCCAGATAGGGGTTGGAAGATTAGTTTTCACTATACATCAGGGAAGCAAATACCAGCCCTAGATTAGTAGGGTCTAGATCAGTAGTTTTTCTTATTGTTCAAAGGAACATTATATGATCATATGTAAGAACTTTATATTATAATTATAAACATGGTTGATTTTCATGTATGGTATATGTTTTTTTGTTTTTACCGAGGGTAACATCTATTTTTTATCTATATATATATACATACTGGTTGGTGGTTTCAACCCCTCTGAAAAATATGAGCTCGTCTGTTGGAATGACTATTCCCAATATATGGAAAAATAAAACATGTTCCAAAGCACAAACCAGATAACCGTTACTAAATTCCACGACTCCTTAGATTCATTATGCTGCGCTGCTCGGACCAGCTGCGGGAAGATCAGGCCCGGCAGATCGCAGGCCACGATCCACATGCCACCTATCGCCGTTGAAGAACCGGGGGAGATGCCGGAAGTAGAGCAACAAATGTACCCCCTGGTAAATCTACATAGACCCTGCCAGATAGGATTTGGAAGATTAGTTTCCATTAACAATTGGTGATTCTCAGGGTCTATGTTTATTTACCGGAGGGTAACTTGTAACTTTACAAAAAAACATAGAATAGTAAAAAGTGTTTGAGGGTTTTTTCAAATATCTATATTGTAACTTTACGGGAAAACAAAAAAAAACAATAGAAAAGTTGAAACTGTTTGAGGAATATGTGTGCTTAAGTGAAAAAAACTACATAAACCATAAAAAATCAAACACATGACAGTCCAACATGGTGATATATGTTTTTGTTTGGGTCGCTATGATATTTTCCGAAATGTTTACATTGGCGCATTGTGAGTGGAGGTGTTCCATTGCTGATTTAGATTAATGTGGGAAACCTCAAAAACCCACCATTGGGGAATGGCTTCTATAAACCCATTTATGGCAATGTTGGGGAGGGTTTATTGTTGGATTTACCACAAAAAACGGTAACTTTAAGTGATGTTCAAATCATGTTCAGCTAAGGGGTCAGTCGCCAGCGAGTTCCCTGGACACTGGAGAGGTTGTGTTTCTCCAAACATCGCTTGGATTTGCTTGAAGACACCCCCAAACAATAAGACAACAATATCAAACCTGGTTGGTGGTATACCTACCCCTCTGAATTCTTCCCAAGATATGGAAACTCATAAAATTCATGTTCCAAAGCACCAACCAGCTATAGATTCCCCAAGTACTGGATTTCCCACTGGGACAATTAACCATCAAAAAATATCATCAACTCAGCATCTCCAAGCCTCGTGCCCCCCCTCCAGGCACAGGCTTGGACCCCCGGAAATTCATTCGCAACTGCCGCAACACATCATCATATCTCCGTCCAAACAAAAGGACACAAACAAACATCCATGAACCTGGGAGTTTTTCACATCATGTTTTTTACATCTTCCCATTGAATTGAGTCCATTTATCATCCTTGGTGGCTCCTAGGAATCGTGGATTCCGAGCCTAGTTATAAGTGGATTAACCCAACTTATCCCACTAATAACTAGGATTTAACAAGGGATATAAGCTACTTAGGATTCGTGGGATGAGCCACCAAAAAAAAGTTGTCGGGTGATTTCAAGCCATCTAGATTCACCATCCGGGTCATCATCCCAAATATGTAACTTATGTAACCTATGTAGTTGAAAGAAACAACCAAACCATCATTTGACATTATATGTATATATATATATATGTATACGGGGGTTTCCATAAATGGGAGTACCCTAAAATAAATGGTTATGGAAAAACCATCTATAAATGGATGATGACTGGGGGTACCCCCATTTCAGGAAACCTCCATATATATAATACAATAATATATAATATAATAATATATAATATATATGTATATATATATATTATATATTATACATAAACCTGGAAAAAAACATGCATATATACCCTATGCGTCCAAACCCTGTCTGAGAAAGTACGGCGAAGCCGTCATCAGTAGCCCGAAAGGGGCACCTCGTTGCGCAACGTCCACGACCACGTCCAAGGCTGCACCAAATTTGGTTTGCTGCTGGAGGCGTCGCGCCTACGGCGCTATGCTGGAGACCGGTGGATCACTGGGATAGAAATGGATCAACTTCTGATTCACATGGACGATGGATTGTTGTGGATTGTTCTTGGATTTAGATGTGGTTTTTAATGGATTTATTGTTCACTGGATTTTGAATGGTTGTTAGATGGAATTGTATTGACTGATTCTTAGGATGTGATATACCTGCAGTTGCCAAGCGTTTTTGAATTTGCCATTGGTTTGCAACTTAAGCTGAACGAACCAGAAATAACCCATGAACTCCAGGATTCAAGTTTATGGGTCCCAGCTACTGACCCTCCTAACTTCAGCAATAGACATGGAGTTTGCATCCCCCCAAAAAAGCATAGTCACGACATGATTTACAGATGATCTATCTGGGTCAATTATAATATTTCATGCACTAAACTGAAATGTTGAGCCATTTGGGGATGATTTCCCTTATTAACCGCGATTCCAGGGTTCGGAAGAATAGTGAGGTCGTATGAGGTTGTTATTTCAGTTGCCCTGATCTATGCTAGTTGTGGAAGCGTGTGACCAAGACTATACCTATTTGGTGGTTTCAACCCCTCTGAAAAATATTAGTCAGTCGATGTCAGTTGCGATGATTATTCCCAATATATGGAAAGTCATAAAATTCCATGGTTCCAGTCACCACCAACCAGCTATACTAAGTGTTTTTTTGGGGTAATGAGCACCGCACATCAGGAAAGCACAAGACGATCATCGCTTCAGCTTCTCCCAACTCTCCATGCAGTTGGCTTAAAGCAACGTCCACATCCTCATGGATGCTACTGAAATTTTGATAGTTCATGAAATGTTCACGGAATTGTGTGTTTTTTCTGTTGCTTCTTGGTATCTCTATCTTTCATCTCAATCCTTGTGAATTGGTTCCAATCATTTTTGGTGCGTTTTGGAGGTTTTAGATGTTTTGTTGTTTTTTTGGGGTGTTTTTGTGTCATGGTTTTCATCTGGTCCTTGCAGACAGGTGGCCAAATAACCATCCAAAAAATCCAGGGACATTGAAAAGACCTGGGTAGTGGAAGCTTGTGCCAAGTCGCTGGGAGGGGAAAGGAATGCCAAAGCCAAATTTTGGATGATGAAATTCCAAGGAGATGTGTCTTTCCATGTTGAGTAAATTGCATCACTACAGTTTGGCTGGATTTGAGGAAAACCTCAGTATAATGAAGGTGAACACATAGGAATAGATTAAGCAGCGGTGGATGTAGCTGGGCAAACTACATGTGTGTGTATGTACATGTCATCTGGCTTATCCGATGCATATGAACATGTATAGAGTATACATATATGTGCCATGGTCACAATATGGTATATGGAGTATGGCAGCATCATCAGCGGACTACTCATAATAGGCATGGTAATCCCTATTTATGGGGGGATGAACATCCTCTTTCATGGGAAATCACGGGAAAACAATGCGAGTTCTGGTAATGGCACATAATGTTTGTTCAAGAATTCTGTAATGTCAACCCCAGATTAATAAACCCTGTGTTGCTTCATTAGTAGCAAATGACATCTCTCTTTGGGTTGGTACCCCAATTCTTAAGCAACCCATTGCATGCCAATGTATCCACATGATATCCACATTAAATCCCCAGGATATTGATATCCCATTATATCGCATGAATAATTCCCATGATATCCCACATGACATCCCATTATAATCCTTCAAAAACAGTAACTCTAGAGATGCCATTGCCTGCCATACATCATGGTCAACCCTTCGTTCGACCGAGAAAAGCGCTTCGCTTTTTTTCCCTACCAAACCGCTGGGACGCCGTGCATAGACCAGGCAAACGGCAGTGGGCTCGGGCGCCTTCGGAAACCAGGCAAGGCCTGCTGGGCAGCATGGTCCCGGAGGAGCCCAGGGACCCCAAAAGGCCAGGCACGGGGGCTGGTTTAGGTTGGCTGCTCGCATGGGTTTTTTTAACTGCGGATCTCCATTTCTTGAAGTCTGAACCAAGAACTGACAGTTGAAAGGAAGCTGATCAGGAAATAACAATAGCTGACTTGAAACCAACCCAGTCATTCCTTGCTTCATTGATTGCTCGTTGATCAGTTTCCCTCCATGTGTTCTTTCTTGCTACGTTGGTTGCTCGGTTGATCGGTTGTAATTTGCCTTTCCATGGCATTCCAAAGATCTACTGGTTGGTGGTTTCAACCCATTTGAAAAATATGAAAGTCAGTTGGGATGACCATTCCCAATATATGGAAAAATAAAAAATGTTCCAAACCACCAACCAGATCTAGTCATGCCGTTTTTTTACGTTTGATTTGTGGCCCCCTTGCTTTCCAGTTGCTGGCGCGGCTTACCGCTTCCTTGACCAAACAGCCGGGATTGTCCAACAAACGGGGTGGAGATGGGTGGAGTACCTCAAATCACGAGATATGGCCAATACAGTAGTGAACACGATTGTCCTTCACGCCTAGATTTTAGGCCTACATTCCAAATTCTACCTTCTGAACTCCTAAAGTTGATAGGGGTTTGCACTCCATAAAAGGTACCCCAGCTCAGCTGGTTTATTCGTGGAAAATCCTATGGAAAAATGGATTATGCGGGTACCCCTGTCTCCGGCCTAAGGCGATCGTGCCCAGAAGAGCTCGGATATAACCTAAACAGTCGGAGCTACGACTCGCGGTCAGACATCAACATTCGAGTTATTAGAAAATTAGTGGTTATAAGTTATAACTTAAATAACAGGGTTATTAATCGGTTGTATTTTGGGATATGAAATATATTGGGAGTCTAATGGGATATATATATATATATATATTATAAACTATATTGATTTTATATTGGGGATATATTGGAGTTGTGCCCCAGATATTAATAGGCTTCGTATCCGTTATCAATCACTTACGATTCCGAAGGGTCGCACATGCCATTGGAAGCTTCCAACCGTAGCTACCGTGCCAATGCTGAAATCCAAACAACCATACAACATGATCGTAATTGTCATACATGTGAAGAACATTTTCATGGGACATGCAACGCCTTGTTGAATCACAGAATTCGGAGAATCTCTCTGGAAATAAGCTTTGAAGATCTTTGAATGCCATATCGCAAGTAGTCTTCCCTTTTCTCTGTTTTACATTTTTTGGGCGGGTTGACTGCTACGTGCCCATATTATGTGCCCAGAATCTGTAGTGAACTCACATAATAAGTGGGAAGTGCAAGAACCTCTGTAGCAGTTTTGGATAGATTAGGTGCGGTGATTCTCAAGTACTAAGTGTGTCTTTCAATGTCTTTCACATCAAACAACCTGTACTCACCCTTGTAGTACTCAGCTCAACTTACTGTGTAGTTGGGTAAGGGTTCCGAAAATGGATGACGTCATCCCCGTAGAACGACCAAGCCCAACAACGGGGACCCACGGGGACCCAACGACCCATTTTTCATGCTGGTTGGTCAGCATATATGAACATATCTGGTTGGTGGTGCAATAACCATAGGCATAATAATAGTAATATGGTTAGTATTAATATGGTTAGATATCCCAAACTCACCAATATCATTTATAATTATCTAACCATAATCTATTGTTCAATTACTGGTTGGTGGTGCAATAACCATCTATTTCTAATGGGTAAACTATCTATTTCTAATGGGCCATGGCTTCCATGGCTATGTTAGTCATAACCAGAGGGTAGCTATAAAACTATCTGGTTGGTGGTTGCCAAACTATCTTGAAAAATATGAAAGTCAATGGGAAGGATTATCCCGTATATTATGGAAAATAAAAAATGTTCCAAACCACCAACCAGATATATTAACATTGACCATCAACCGCCAGTCAATGGATTGGTTTAATATACATATTCTGGGAAACCAAACTGCTTTTTTCTAGCCAAATTTATGGGTTTCCGAAAACTTATCCCTTGGAGAATTTCTGGAAATCAGCCCTGCAAAGTCAAGGTGCAAACTACATTGGGCCACAGCAGCAAAACATCCTTTGGCTCCATGGCTCTCTAGAGATTCCGAGCTGCTGGTGGTTCTCATTTTTTTTCGGCTGGCGGAAAGGGGTACCAATGAACCTGAACTGATCAAATTCTGAACAACTTAGCAATTTCTAGTTCAGCAGAATCTATGAAACCAAGAAAATATTGGGGCGGATAAGTTTGAATAAGTTTGAATCTTATATAAACTTATACCCATATATGGCTTTGTATGCCAGAGCTGGGGTAGCAACTGGTGGGGTGGATCCCCCGAAGTTGATCGACACAATTGAGCGCCCCATGTCCAAAGCAGAATCTGATTTTCCACATGAAAAGAGCTGTGTTTTTGGGTATACAGCATGTTTGGACTTGTTTGAACGAGCCAACAACCACCAGCTTTAGTTGGTGGGTACTCTATAAGCGATTGATGTCAATCCAATCTCTTCAACAATGATCGCCAAATGCTCCGGGAACAAAACGCCGTGCTGCACTGCTGTTATTGTTGGCATGTTTAAAATAGCGACCATCAGAAGTCACGGCTGCTCACTGTTAAGTGTCGGTTCATCAAGCTGATGTTGCCTCATCAGATTCACTTTGTCGCTCCCTTGGTTTTCCTAGTTTCGAGAGCGTTGACACAATTGACACATCACCACCTCATCAACTATCCAATGATCCTTGGTCTCAAGCCAAAAAGCTTGGTGGACAGCTCAGCGGTTGTCACATGTTGTCACGATGCTATCCTTGCGCATGAAGCTACAGTGACTGATCTTGGCCATTGCGGTGAGCAACATGTGTTTTTTTTTATGTGTCCAACTTGTTTCTGACAAATGATCTTACAACATTGGGTGTGTCTGAAAATGGGCTATACCCCCCCCACAAAAATGTAATGTCACTGGGGCGGGACAATGATGATTAACCATGGAGTGGAGTTTGGGGTACAGTAGGCCCCATTATCAGAGACCCCACAAGTCTCAAGCTTCCTGGTAATGTCCCAAAATCATACAGCGTGAGAACCCTAGTCATAAGTCCTCTAATTTTCCCTGATGTTCACCCATCCAACTGTAGATGAAAATCCCACCCATCCCAACAAAAAGCCCAGCTATAAACTTGCCGGAACGTATGCCTCGCTTGTATGCCTCGCTAGCTGAACGACCAGCTCCAAAAAACATGCTTTTGGCGCCTCGAGCCGCGCCCAGTTCAGCCATGCTTTGCGTGTCCCAAATTCGGTTCCAAGGGGTGAGACGCGAGCTGGAGTTTGGTGGAAGACACCAGGATCTGCAAACAAAACAGAAACGCTGTAGCAATAGTTGAAGATCATAGGGGCACCATTTAGATAGATGTTTTTGAAAATGATGTATACCCCAAAAATGGCTTTGTGAATAGACTCAATCAAAAAAAAAACATATGATGAATAATCATCAAATTTAGGGGCGTCCTATCATTTTCAGACAAGCCTATATGTAGGTCCTCCAGCATCAATACTTGCCACACAACAAATGATTTTTTTTGTTTGATGATGGTTCCTGAATATCACCAAGAATTGCCCAGCATCTTTGGGATGTTCAATATATATATATATCTATCTACATGGCTCAAACCCCGTTCCTTACACTTCCTGCATAAGTTCCTGGATCAAACCAACCACCAAGAAACTAGGTGTAACAGCCCATCGGTAAGCATGGAAAACCTAGGACAGGTACCAAACGTGCGAGGACCTGCAATCCCTTCACACTTCGCGATCGGTAGTGTCACTTGTGAAACATGGACTCGAACAGCACGCAGTAGGATGTTGCAAGGGAAATGTAATGATCAAACATACATGACAGTTTGTGATGTGATCATGTGCTAGCTTTTAAAACACTGATTTTTTCTGTGATCTGTGCATGACAGTCGTAAACCATGCTGAAACCCACCAGTGCAAGGTCGCTGCCCAATGACGGTTTCAACCCCTCTCATCGCGCGGTGGCTGCGAACTTGACATGCACTGGCGGCGGCACATCGAAACATGCTCCTTGGTCGGCGATTGCATGATTTCTCTGATATAACCTTTGCGTCTGGCCTACAAATATCTACAAATGGAAGATACAAAAAGGACAATCACAAAAAGGAACATATAATATCATGTCATTTTAATGATTGATGACCACTTCTCCAAGAGAGTTTAACACGATGACTATCTCAAGCTGTACAGCCAACGCTCACGTAGCTAAGCAGTTTTCATCAAAGTAAGCATGCTTATGAGTCAAATGTTACGTTCACAATTCATAGTTCTTTAGTCTTGTTGTGATTTGATACGCGGTTCTCAGAAACCCTGTCAACTAACTGCCGTTCATCTTTACAATAATATACATATACATATATATATATTATAATAAGAAAACTGGGCAACAACAAATCAACAAAATCAACAACATGTGACAGCCCCAATGTTGATTATACTGCCTGCCCATATTCAAAGGGCAAAACTGCAGATCTAAGGCATGGACCCTGCGCAGTGAGCTGTGCCACGTGCGTATCCTTCAAGATGGTGGCACCTGCCAAAGTGCGAGACGGGGCCAGGTATGTTAAAAGTGGCTATGATGGATGACTTAAGTATGATGTATGATGCATGTTTCTGGAATATGTATATACACTTATTTGTTCTAAAAAAACAATAACATATTCCAGGACATGTATATATATATGATATCTATCTATATTTATATCATATGTATCAGAATCCCAGCTTCGCTTTGACATTGGTTTCATGGCTGAGTTTCCTCCAGGTCTCCGTGGAAAATTTGTTTGGTGCCTGGCAGTCCGCGCAGCACTTGGTCGTCCGCCTTCTTTGGGATGCCTGGCCCATGGGCCCGGTGAGGTGGCTTCATGGGAGATGACAATTAAAGAATATATAAGATGTATGCAATGTATGGGAAAATATATCAATGTTTAAATGTCTATGTATATATATATAAATATTCATTGATATTCAATGATATTCATATTTAAATGGGTTGATCCACATACCCTCTGGTAAACCTGGTAAACTAACATAACTATGGAAAATCACCATTGAAATAGTGGATTTTCCCATGAATAGTATGGTGGATCTTTCCATAGTTTTTAACGTTTACCAGAGGGTAATATGATATAATATGGAATTATGAACATGATTATCCCATGATTATCACATGATAATATATAACATTCATGGGATAATATGGAATTATGTGATAACATGTGATAACTACATAATAAACCAGCATGCCAATAAAGAATAACATACACATGATGATTGTTTATGAATAGCCATATGTAAGAACAACCAAAACGGAGGTGTAACAAATAATCACTATACTGGGGATTGTTGATGAATTATGTGATAATTATCTCCAATCATCATGTGATTATACTGATTTACAATATATCATAATCATCATGGACATGTATAATTATCACCAATAGAGGTGTATTATCATATTTCATCCCCAATTTTCCCAAATATAATATTATGATAATGAACCATCCCCATATTGTGATCATATATTATATTAAACCATCCCCAAGATGGATCATAACAAATGTTTCTACTTATGTGCTAATTATCCCCGATCATCATGTGATAATGATTTATGCGCTAATTATCCCCGACAATCATGTGATAATAATAATTTACAATATCCAACAATGTACCAATCCTTTTATATTGTTCTGCACCCAATTGGGAGGGGTTGCAACCCAGTCATCAAGCGTTCACTTTGGATTTCATCCCACTTCTGGTTGGTGGTATACCTACCCCTCTGAAAAATGATGGAGTTCGTCAGTTGGGATGATGAAATTCCCAACTGAATGGGAAAATAAAAAATGTTCCAAACCACCAACCAGTGTAACCATCATATTCCCATTGTTGTTGGTTTATAGCCTATTAACCACTATTAACCATCACTTTTCATGTTCGAAACCATCAACAAGACTTGCACTTTGCACTTGCTTTCAACCTGAGCCATGGGTCCTAAAATACTTCCCGAAAAGGTACTTGGCCACCACGCTCTCTCAGCTACCATGAATCATTTTCCGACCCAAAAACCATTAGGGCTCTTACACATCAGTAGCCCTCCAGTAAAGTAACATAGATCTGGTAAATCCACATCAAATTCCATCATGAGTAGATCATGTCCGAAGGAAAGCTCCTGGATTTCTGGATTTCTTTCTGCGGGGAGTCATCGCCTTCGACCTCTTCAATGGGCGGATTCACTAAGTTGTTGGGGTCCGCACGAACCTCGTTGCAGCCAGACAAGAACACCAGGCTTGGGGCTTGATGAGGTCGAAAGTGAGACATGAACGAATTGGATTCCTATTACTAGAGATCATCTAATATATCAATGTTTATATGTATATATATATATATATTAATATTCATTGATATTCAATGATATTCATATTTAAATGTGTTGATCCACATACCCTCTGGTAAACCTGGTAAACTAACATAGCTATGGAAAATGGACCCTTTGTAGGATTTACCCATGAAGAATGTTGATTTCCATGGTTATGTTGGTTTACCAGAGGGTATGTATTTTCCCATGTTTTGGAAAAAAACAAACACATCCCCAGTTCAAAAAGGATCAACATCAATTGGAAGATCATCACCTGCCCAGGATAAGTGGTGGTCAAGCCTAAAACAACATATGTGTCTCAATGGGAACAATAATAGCATCATAAATAGGGTTGAACATAAACAATCCCTATGGATCCAAATAGTGGGATATTAAGGGAATTTAATGGATTATGAATGGATTATGAATGGGATTTACTGAAATTTAAACCCCTATGGATCCAGCCGTGCCTTAGGAAGTACGACTGGGGTATGGTGACTAGCTCCTCGGGGGTTAGCCCCGCCGTACCAACCCTCAGACAGTGGGCATGGAATGGCATGGATCCATAGGGAATAATATTTCAACATATTTGAACCCACCGACCACAGTTATGTCCCTTAACAGTTATAAATGGGATTATAAATCCTATAACTGAGGGTATATATCATGAAATACTCCCATTTATAGCTGTTAAGGGCCATAACTGCAGATATCCTTTCTGTTCGTTATTTGTTACATCTTTTCCATTGGTTCTTTTCCCCAATCACCATCAAAACTTTTTTAAAGCTGTGACATTCTGTGACATCTCGCTACCCAAAAAACCATCTTCCCAGCCAGATATGAGGATTGCGATGTTATTTCACGGTAAAAGTTGTTCAAAACCATCTTTTATATGAGAAGATATGATCACTGTTCTCAATTGAGGCTGCTTTGAGACATCTTACTTTGGCTAAAAAAAGGTGGATGATGTAAACCCCACGGATCTAGACCCTAAAACGAGATCAGTGATATGAGGAGTCAGAGTTTTTAAAAACTCAATTCACTCTGACCTCTTTTCGTGTTTGCGTCGTCACTCTTGCGCTTCACCAGCCGCCCGTTGAGTCCCCGGACCATCTGGTAACTGGTGAAGTTGTACCAGGAAGGTGCTAAGGCTTGGTCGTAGAAGATGAACCAAGGACTGGCGACGCATAAAAAAAGAGACCATCCAAGTGATCCAAGTGACGAGGGGTGACGATGTGAGGAATTCCAACCAGTGATGGGTAAACCTCCTTCCAATTTCTTCAGGTTGAAACCAACAAACAAAGTATTATTATACATGATTATACATCAAATGACACTCCGGAAATCACATATGGCAATGGACAATCGCCATTGTGTAGTTGATTTTCCAATTAGCACCTCGATTTATAGAGTATTTCCCACGTGATTTGCTGGAAATAGTTAGTTCAATGTCTTGCCAATTGTATAACACCTCCATGTACTTTGGGTATTTCCAATTACCTGAGGCTATTTCTTCATCTTTGTCAGATGTCGGAAGTGCAGGCTTCAAGCATCTTTTTACGCCCTCATATTAGAAGTGGCATAAAATGGTCATTTTCCAACAGTAAGATACAGTACCCTCTGGTTACTTAACATAGCCATGGAAAATCACCATTTTTAATAGGTAAACCATCTATAAATGGGCCATTTTCCATGGCTATGTTAAATAACCAGAGGGTATCCCCAATTCCAACCAGTGACGCAAGTTGAGGACAAGAAATGCAGCATGTTTGATCTTTCAAGCTGAGCCCCTAGGCCCTGAGAGAAACAACTCCATATCAGCTTCCTTGAAGATGGAAGCTAAAACAATTTGAACCTGAAAACTGACAGGACCCAAGATTCCCAAACACTCCAAAGCCTCACCTCAGATCGTAAGACCGTTCAATGTTTCGCTGAAGGATTCCCATTAAACCTCAGTCAGAGGCTGGCGATGTCACGTACCAAGATGCGATGTCTGTTGCACCAGGGACCAGGGGTGGTGCAACACAAAAAAAACATCAACCATGAGATCACTCATCCACGGGCATCTATGGTCTTCATTGGTTTCTGGAATAGTTTTGGAAATGATCATTAATCATCCACTGATCAACGGGTTCCTAATTTAGAGAAACACCATGTGCACCTATGTTCATTCTAGAAATCATCCAGTACAGTCACAACCACTGAAAGCATCATGGAGATCACTTTCAGTCGTTGCTTCCATACTGATCATTGACAGGATTTCACCAGCTTTGTTGCTGACCAGCCATGACCAAGACCTACATATCTATATATATATATTGATCCTATGGAGGAGTCTTCAGCTTGCTTCTATCACCTCCTGCACCCATCCTTCGTGCGAACGTTTTTAGCTGTGACCGACTCGCCTCTGCTTGGCAGATGACTCCGGCCAAAGCTGCTATCATCAGTCGGCAGACTAGACACTCTCTGCTCTCTTGGCATCTCAAGACATGCTGATGGCTTATGATCGGTTTATATACAGCTACAATAACTGTTGGATTAATACCGGACTTATCTACAGTTGAATGGGTGAACAAAGATAAACAAAGGCTAACTTATCAGGCCAAGTGATTAGTTAGTGGGTTGTAATCCCTTGTAGTTAAGATGTATTGTGATATACCATCCTTACGATCACCATGAATTGCCACACTCCAAGTCCCGAGCGTGATACATCAGGATAGTTAGAAGATCTCAGATCTCAAACCTTGTCCGATTCATAGGGAAAACAAACGAGCCTTTCCTGCCGCAAGGTAATGATGATATGTTTTTTCTCAGATCAAGGCCTTTTTGACTTGTGGCTGTGCAAACCTTCAGGTAAGCTGCCTAAACAAACTGTGGCAGTAATCATCTTGCCAAGGCTGTGCTGGCCCCCGAAACTATAGGTTGATTTCAGTTTCTATCCAACTTTGCTTGCGTGACACTAGCGATAACATTTTGAGACGCCGCCATAAGTGGATTGTCATTTGGGCTTACGCATGACCTGAATGATACTACACACACATATATATATATATTTGCATAGATAGATAGATATATATATATATAAACATAAATTATCAATTCTTAATGGCATGTTTATACACAGTATTTTATAGTCACTATCACCTGGATTTTTCGATATGACCCATCACTTTCCCTGGAATTCGGACGCATAAGCCACCAGCTCGGCGGCTCATCACATACTCTTCACCTGCATGGCCGGCTGCTCACATTGCTCACGCGTCGCCTCCATGTCGCTCGGAAGTCCGGCGCCGGCCTTCGTTTGTCTCTCCTTCAACACCTGGCAGGAACGATTGGTTTAGCGCTGAGGAAAGAGGAAGAATAGTAGGAAAAGAAAGTCCAGTGGATTCCTCATTTCTGGGCGATCAACAGTCCAGTATATATAGAAGATGATTATTATTATGGATGATATCCATTTATAGATGATTAGTATTTCCAATATATGCAAAAAACAACTGGATTAACATCAGCAACAGACAGAATGTCCGCTTTCATGGGACCATCTTGGGATCTTACCATGTATAATTAGCCAGAAATGCATAGAAATGCGGGCTTCAACAACGAAATGATAAACACAAAACGGTTTGTGAACAACACAATGCAGGTTCACAATGTTAATTCTCACGTGATGCAAAATTACGGAACAGAAACGCGGGGTTTATCAAAGAAACAAACGGGAGGTTGATGCGATCCCACCTTGCTAAAGAATAGCAATGAATCTGGATTCCTCAACAAAAAAGAGGTTTGACAGGCGCTTACCATGGTTGAAGGGTAAAAGGGCACTATCTATAGGGTTCACAAATAAAACAGGGGAGGTGATGGGATCTTACTATGGTTTAGAGCAAAGCATGTGGCTGAGATCAGCATAAATTCGGACGACGTCAAGACACCATGAAGAGAACATGGTGGTTTCTCTGTCCCAAAATATCAATGTTGGTGTATCAAGAGCACATGAACATATGAATCTATATACAGTAGATCTAATATATAGTTATAAGATGTTATAAGCTGTTATAAAATGTTATAAGATGTTATAAGATATTATAAGCTGTTATAGGATGTTATACGTATAGTAAAGTGAACTCAAAGTTGGAGCCACGTGTAAACCCCAACGCCAAAACGCGATGCCCGGTGGCCACTTTGGGGCTACAGGATTGGCATGGCCACCATGATGCCATGGGTGGGCCCTGGAGCTTTCCAAAGTCATGGGGATACCCCAAGCTAGCCCGCTGGATGGTTTACTTCAGGGAAAATCGGATCTATAAATGGATGATTTAGGGGTCATTTAGGAAACCTCCATATATTCAAAATCATACCATTGCATAAGCTTCGCAACTGACTCCTCCTTCGCAATTCCCCCCAGCGGCCCATGGCACCGTGAGGAGCTGCGACATCTGCAACTTGATCTTGGCCATGTCAGTTCTGAGACTCAGGAAATCCTCACGTCAAACGTGCAAGAACTGCATCAAAATGCCACACACTGCCTATCCAAGTACGCTAAGTTTGTCATATCATATATATATACTGTATATATATATATATATATGTATAGTTTGGGCACATGCAATCCAACATGTTTCTGTCCAGTTAAACATGGCACCCAAAAAATCCAGAGATCCAATTCTCTCATCTTTCCAAGGCTCCGATTCCATGGCACCAATGGCATCGAGTCGCACCCCATCGCCCTTGGCCACCTTCGATGCCTTCGTTTGGGTCGCGGCTTTCGCGGCTTTCGCGGCCATGGTCGAAACGGTGGCTGGGGGGTCTTCAGGAACTGCCACCTGAGCAACATGGAGATGATGTCTTATGGTGTCATATTATGATGTATATATAAAACTATATATACCGATGTAGTGTATACATACATATATATACATATATCGTCTACATACACACATACACGATCAAATATACACCACATATATATATATATATATATATTCCTCATATATATATATATGTGGCAGGGACCTTTGGGGTCTATTTCGTTCGTTGGCCTAGAAAGGCATCTTCTTCAATCTAATGAGCGCTACAGCAAACATTTGTATAATCGCGCGAGACTTTCCGAA
>Ga0126342_10003898_pt1 | contig 25053 bp, 23 predicted proteins | sample Cyp1metagenome_FD_92528 | JGI IMG/M metagenome (GOLD analysis project Ga0126342, IMG submission 92528) | Coral microbial communities from Lord Howe Island, Old Settlement Bay, Australia - Cyphastrea 1 metagenome | ecosystem: Host-associated > Invertebrates > Cnidaria > Coral ...
ACATACATACATATACATACATACATATACATACATACATATACATACATACATATACATACATACATATACATACATACATATACATACATACATATACATACATACATACATATACATACATACATACATACATACATACACATATACATACATACACATACATCCCTACACATACATACATACACATACATACATACACATACATACATACATACATACATACATACATTACATACATTACATACATATATATATATATATATTCATATATATATATATATTCATATACATATATCTATATATATATACATATATATATACGTATATCTATATATTCATATATATATATATATAATATATATATATTCATATACGTAGATCTATATATTCACACATCATTTATTTATTTATTTATGTATTTATTTATTTATTTACTTCGTATCACATACCCTCTTTCATTCCCTCATTTTACAATTTAGTTGGGGGAGCATTCTGGTTCCCAAACGCGCCTGTGCCTCCAGACTGCCTGACGCCATCCAAACCATCCAGGGAAAGCAGTTGAGGTTACTTTTCTGGGTATAACCATGAAATAACCTCCATAAGATCGGATATAACCCCGGATTATCTATGGTTAACCTACAGATGGGATATATAACTGATATAAGCCCATATTATCTATGCTATAGTTCATAGCTGGAAAAATCTCCTCTCAGAGGAATCACAACAGGCCTTCGCCAAGGGTCGTCCTTCCCTTGCCGAGTTCAACTTGGATCAAAAACCAATTGGATGCAACTCCAGTTTTTTACGAAGTGGAGATCATTAAAATATATTGGAAAATTGGAAATAGCATACATTCATATTGATATACACATTCACATGTCATTCTATTAAAGTATATATTATATATTACAATTATATATACACACTGCAAAAAAGTTGGCTATTTAAGTCACGATATTCACCAACCCAAAAGCCCCAAAAAAACGATAAAAAACGCCTGGGTCTGGAAGGCGCACCGTCCTCACAGGAGGGGAGGATGGGATGATGCCATGGCCATGGCTGCCATGGCCATCAGATCCAGAGATTCCAATGGGAAGCTATGGCTATGGCTATGGTCCATGAGAATCCAACCATCCAAAAATGGATCCCAGAAATGGTCTCATAAAATTTCCTCAGAATGGCCCTTAAAAATATGTTGCCGAATGATTTTTTTTCCGGCTTCCGATTCGGACCATCCCAAAAAAATCCTCCAGGAATCGCTCCAAGCCAAAGTCGTCGGGCCGCGGTTGTTGCCGCCTGCTAAAAATCCAAGGGGATTCGGTTTGGAAAAATGTCGTATCGGCGTACTACGGTCCTACCTCCCTCGAGGTATTCGTGTTCCCAATGCTGGGAATCCTCGTATTTTGGATGTGATATCCATGGCTTGAAAAATGTGTTGAAATCCTGTTGAGTTCCCCATCTTTCATGGATCTTATGCTTTGACATCCCATGACATACCATGAAATCCTGTGAAATTCTATGAAGTCGCATGAAAATCCTACGAAATCCATTGAAATCGCATGAAAATCCTATGAAAATCCCATAAAAGCCCCAAGATGTCAGAGATTCTCCAGCCTCACCGCATCTAAGCGTTGCAACGCATCCCGAAGCGCGGGGTCGCAGCGAGAGGATGATGATTCAACGCTGGGATCCTGGACATGCTGGGTCTTTCACACATAAGATGTGGTGATTTCAGCAGTAACACTGGTAGATAGATAGATGGATGGATAGATAGATCGATAGATAGATAGATATATAGGTAGATAGATAGGTAGATAGATAGGTAGATAGATAGATAGATAGATAGATCGATCGATCGATAGATAGATAGATATATAGGTAGATAGATAGGTAGATAGATAGGTAGATAGATAGATAGATCGATAGATAGATAGATATATAGGTAGATAGATAGGTAGATAGATAGGTAGATAGATAGATAGATAGAGCCAATAAATAATGGATATTATCCTGGTGATTTTAAGAAACCAAAATTGCCTGTTAAATCAGCAAAAATTGAGTTTAGGAGATAAAATATGGTGATGTTAAGCAGCAAAAATGATGTTTTCTACCCTCTGTTCATTTAACAGTTTGCTGTGGAAGCCATTGCCCCCGAGCGACTTGTGATGATTTGCCTATTGTTTAATGGTGATTTTCCCTAGCTACTATATATCAATAATGGTGGTTTCTCATAAAAAATGGTGGTGTAAGCACCAAAAACGGTTGGATATTTGGTTGGTCAATGAGTCAATGGCTGGGAGAAATTCCAGTCGCCCATGGTTTCACGATGCTTTGACCGGGGGAAAAAAAAAGGTTTCCGGCAGAGACCCTCCTCACAGCTCGGCAGGCCACCTGCAGGGAGTGGAATCCTGGAAAAACCTATCGACTTGGCCCTCTTTTGGTGGATCAAAAACAAACCAAGCCATCCCCCAGTCTCTACAGTCATTGGATTGAGGGAAAATCTTAACCGGAAACCAGGATTTTGACCATGAAAAAAATGGGGGTTTCCTCTGAATTTTCCCTTAAATCCAATCCATTGACAGTCACCATGAATTTTGGTTGGTGCTATGGTTACCATGACTGCAGGAATTTTGGCTGGTATTTTCACGGAAATCCGGATGTCATAGCGGTATTCATGAGCCATAATGGGCATATAGCTAGTATATCAGGGGGATAAATCCAATAGTGGCTATCATGTTCTAGAATGGGGTACAAACCAATTCTAGGATACGTGGAATGTAATTGGGATATACTAGGGTAGTTGGGTATAAACCAATGACCATCAGGATATGATTGGGATATTGTTGGCATACAATTGGGGTCTTAACGAATCTGAATTTGGATATTTGACCCATCATGGGAAATTTCTTTGTCGGATATTAGTATTTGCCAGCAATCATTTGGATAGTGATACTATCATAGAATACAATGGGCATGTCATGTGGATATGTAGCAATGTAGCCATCAGTGATGAGGAATGATGAGGACACATTCAGCTCAATTGACTATCAATAAATATCCCGATCATCAATATGTATTCGCATCGGGTTAACCATCAACCATGGCTATATCCGGAGATTTGAACAACAAGCAGCGACTGCCATTTGTTTCATGGACTGTTTTTTCCAACAACTTTAGATATCATGGGCATGTCATTGGGATATATTGGAGATATAATGGGATATAACTTGATATATATTGGAGATATAATGGGATATAACTTGATATATATTGGAGATATAATGGGATATAACTTGATATATATTGGAGATATAATGGGATATAATTTGATACAATTAAAAATATATGGCAGTGTGTCAAAACCTTGTACCCCTGGTGAACATCAAAATAGCTGGTAAATGGATGTTCATCCCCCTAAAAATGGTATTAATAGGTATTGATCCATACCCATATGATAGTCTTGAAATGGCAGATACACCAATGGCCATTTATTGACAGGTTCAAAGCCCGAGGGAATGGGTTTTCTAAATCTGTGGGCTGGTCGCAAAGTTTGACCCATAGCCTTCCCCACATGGTTTTTCCGCTCCCATTCAGGATATTGAGCTAATGTGTTTAAGTTTGAATCTAAGTTGAAAAGGTTGAGTGTTAAAGTATTCAATTTTGGAGGAACACAAAACATTGAGCATTAGGAGAATCAAGCACCAGCTTGACAGAAACGACTCCACCTTCCTCCGAATCTTTTGTTGTGCATCTTGCAGAAGATGGCCTTGGTCCTCAGCGATCCCCATCGGATCCCCATCGGGTAGCCTGGTCACTGCTGAAACTCCGCTGGTGCCCCATCCCAGGGTTCCTGAGAACCCCACCGGGCCCACTTCCTTGGGAACGTGGCCTCGTGCCATGAGGCTGCCATCGTTGGTCAAATTTCTTTCACCAAACGAAAAAACTGGCCAACATAGAAACATCAAATCAATCAAATCCCACGTTAGAAAAAGTGATGATCTACTGTTCTATCCGACTTTTTCTGGGGTGTTTTTGATTAAATGATATTGAATGCAATGGCGCCCGAGAAATGTCATCGCACTGAGCTTGGGGACCCCCGAGCTGTCGCAGCTTGCCGCCCTTTCTCCACGCGTGGCGCCTGAAAAAAATTCCAGTGAGCCCTGATGATCACCTCACCTTAGGTACGTTCCACTTTGGAAAATTGAGAAATCTTGGGAAACCAATACCTGGTTTTTTTTCCACCTGGAATTCACCTGGTTTTTTTTTGAAGTTCTGAAGATTTCAACCTTCAAGTTGTGAGGTCACAACTAAAATCCATGGCCGCTGAAATCTCCAGGTCGACATGACCCGACTTTGAAAAGTGACCCCATGGGGCCTCCATCTGCCACAGCCGGGACGGGACTGGAGCCCAAAGAGATGATCAATCAGGTTCCGTCACTGCCAAGTAATAAACATCCCACTGAAAGAACTGCGATTTTTGGGCTGCGATTTTTGGCGCAAAAAAAAATTGGTGATTTTTGCTACTAAGATGTACTAAGTACTATATAAACCCAGTCAATTGGGATCAAGTTGAGTGAGTCGCCGCCATTTTCACCGCGCTCACTTCTTCGGTTTCGGCCTCAACGGACGACGGGTCAAACTTGGCTGCCCAATGGAGCCTTGCCAGTTGGATTCACTTTTTTTATAAAATGCGACAATAAAAAACACAAACGAATAAACGAATCCAGCCAGTAACATCTGAAATTTGCAGGAAGTTCTATAAATATCATACATACATATATATATATATATATATACATACATATACATATACATATACATATTATATATATATACAATTGTATATATATATATATTGGAAATTCCTTCCATCAAGCTGCCCAAGTCATGAAGTCACTCCGAGGTCACAGCGGAAGCGGCTTGCCACAGGAACTCCAAAGAAGCTTGGGATCGATCACCACAGGCCTCGTTTCGGAGCTCGTTTCGCCATGGCAAGTTTCCATGGCAGGATAGCCCAGGTCAATCTCATGCGGAAGAGATTTTTTTTAACATGTTTTACCATGGAATCACTGGCCCAGAATTGGGCCTAAATCCACCTCTCTTTGGACATCGTGCCCCTGCTGAGCATTGCACGGCACATATTTACTTTCCACCTGCCCGCGACGATCAGGAATCAACTCAAGTTGGTGTCTGGAAATGAGGATGTACCGTGTCGTCCTCACATTTTACGCCCATGTTGATATCCCGAAAACGACCAAAACTAGTTGCTTCAAAACGGATTCCCTATGACTTATCAGAATCTCCAATAAGCAAGGTAGTATAACTGTAGAACTACCAGCTATTTTCTTCACGTTCTCACGTTTGTAAAGGATTCATCCCATTGAAGATGCTGCCAAAGCTAGCACCGCTACATCAGGGCTGATTAACCTGAGAGGCTTGGTGAAATCATGTGAAATCCCCCCCATTTCATATATGGCAGTGGGTCAAAACCAATAGTACCCCTGGTGAACATCAAAATAGCTGGTAAATGGGTGTTCATCCCACTAAAAATGGTATTAATAGGTATTGATCCATACCCATATTTTCATATGACTTTTGCCAGTTAAAATGATACTTAAAATGGGTCGGAAACTTGGTGGCTTTCTGCTTCCAGATCTCCGTTCAGCAAAAAAAACCACCTGCGTGGGCAACAGGGTCGCTGAGTCTTGAGCCTGGCGGAACTTTCGATGTGGAATGGGTAATATAAGATATCATTTTGGGGGATATAGATTGATATTTTAAGTGGCATGAAATCCATGGATATACATATATATATATATACAGAGAGATGAAATACATATGAATATGTAGAAAACTAAACAAGAATAACCAACATAAGGGATATGTTCTGTTTCACGAGGCATAGAGAGTTACACTTTATAATCTTTATATCACGGATTTATATAACCAATGTATATTTCAACATGATGGATACCCCCTGGAAGCCCCTGCCTTGGGTCGCGGTCCAATCTGCCCATCTGCGGCTGCGAAACCAGCACAGTCCGCCTCACATGGAATCGTGACGATTTTCGGACGGGCCAGGATGGGCCCAGCTAGTTCTATCACGTTCTATCTAGGATATGCCCAAAAAGAAAAACGTTGCGGACTTACCACTGCCGATAAAATTTCTAGATCTCTGAATTTCTCAGATGTTCAAGGTAAAACCCCGACTCCCAATCAGGGCATAGGATTGAAATCTGGCGCCCATCAGAGCCGGCAGGCCTTGGCTGTGTCGACCGTCAACACTTTGGATCTGGACAGAGATCGGTCATAGTTGGGCCAGAAAATCATGGCTACTTGGATGTGGCCCAACGGTCCTCGGTCAAAATCCATGAATCATATTAATCTAATCCATATTTCATCATGTTCATCCCATAAGTGGCTTTATACCATCTGGTTATTTAACATAGCCATAGAAAATCACCATTTAAAAAAGTTCGGTAAACCATCTATTTCGATTAGGGCCATCGAAATCCCATAGCTATGTTAGTCATAACCAGAGGGTAAATCCCATTAATATCTCATTGAATCACTATAAAATCCCATTAAATCACTATAGAATCACATTGAACCACTATAATATCCCATTAAACCAGAGGGTAATCGCACTGTTTCACCAATTTTCGTGGAATCCACAGAGACCACACCTGGGCACTGCTTTGAATGCACCTGCGATCTCCATCCCCAAGATTCGGGCGCTCAGGCTGTGATAAATTTTGGGGTCCCCAAGGTTCGGGAACCTCATTGGAACTATGGGCTCATCTTTAGCCAAGGTATTCATGGTATACCCTCTGGTAAATTAACATAACTATGGAAAATCACCATGCTATTCATGGGAAAATCCACTATAAATGGCTAAATTACCAGAGGGTATACCCAGAAATACAAAACTCTCTAACAATTCAGGACTTTGCGGAAGCAACCTGCCCCACAGCTTCGATGAAGTTCATCCCGAACTGAATGGTGATGTTGCAGTTCGCAAGCTCTTGGTTCCTTCCAGAGGGTTTATGATTTAAAAAAATGCCATCATGCCACCATTGTTGCTGCTTAGATCATTTTAAATCCCCATGTTTGACGGTTCAATGCCCCACGTTTAACCATAATGTTGTATTGACAACATTAAACCCTGAAATATCCCTTGTTTAACCAGATGTCCCATGTTCCACCTGAAATATCCCTCGTGAAAAAACCATCTGTGACGTGCACCTGGCAGCACCTCGCATTCTGAGGAGTAACTCCTGTAGGCGCCGCGGACATAGGGCAAAGAGAAAAGGATGAAAAATGGGCTAGTTCTCAGCTGGAAAGAAATGATTCATGAATTACTACGTTGAGTTCCAACAACTTGGAGTTGGACGATTTTTTCAATCACATCTGAAGTTGGACTTTTGCAGAGAAAAACATGACTTGCAGGACCCACTTGAGGCATCGACTCCACGGGGCCCTGTTGATAGCCTCAAATCGTCACCGGTTTTTCAGCAGCAAGTGCTGTCCAGTTTTCTCTGACAAGTGCTGTCAGTAGCATGGGCTTCTTACCCACTATGATGATATACTATTTGTGTGTCTGAAAATGGTTGGTACACCCCCCAAAATGGCTATTTTTGATCAGGAAATGGTGATTTGGCAATGGATGGAACGGGGTACCCTATTTTCTGACAAATCCAAATCTGTTGCGATGTATCCCAGCCACTCTTAGCCGCTAGGATACCACTGGCCCTGCACGCCTTCAGATGTTGAAACGTCCTGCATCGTGGACGTTTCAAAGAGGAGATGTTGGATGCACTTCCCACAAGCGGATACCCCGTGCTCATTTCCATTGTAAGCCATTCACGTATATGATAATGGATGCATCATTTTTTTATGTCTGTGCGTTTGTGTGTGTGTGTGCATTTATGTGCACATATATATATATGTATATATGGTGGGTTCCTAAAATGGGGGTACCCGCAAATCATCCATTTTTAGATGGATTTTCAATTATAAACCATCCAGCTATCGGGTATCCCCATTTATGGAAACCCCGATATAATATAATATATATATATATACATAACTCACAAAGTTACAGCACTTCTTGCTCCCACAAACAAAGGATGCATGGCATGAGCTTCAGAACCTGAACACCAATCACTTCGAGAGAACATGCTTTAATGAAATCTTTCGCACAAGCTTGGAAACCATTGATGGTAATTGATATACCATGTTATGTATATATATATATATCTAATGTATATCTATGTGTATGTGTATATATATATATTTTTTTTACTATTATATATTACTATTATGTATATATATATATATATCATTCTTATTATTACTATTATTATCTGTTATGTATTTATTTATCATTATTATTGTTATTACTATTATTATTATTATTGTTGTTGTTGTTGTTATCATTGTTATTATCATTATCATTATTATTATTATATCATGATAGTATACCGGTTTCTGGAAAGTTCTCTGGCCTATTTGGAAGATCTCGCCTCTTTCGCCACCAAACGTCGCCGTAGACGCTCAGGAGGTTCTCGCAGCCTCTGGCGAGAGTCTTCCCAAACACCCAGAAGAAATGGAAGCACACTCATTTAATGGAAATTGATAGGGATTTATAGTGATTTAATGGGATCTTATAGTGATTCAATGGGATATTAATGGAATCTACCCTCTGGTAATTTAACATAGCCATTGAAAATGGCCATTTATAGTTGATTTACCCACTAAAAATTGTGATTTTCTACAGCTATAAATGGATGATTTGGGGATACTCCAATCTATTTTAGGACACCCCCATATAAGTATATATATATTATATATAATAGTATGTCACAGAACCACAACCAACATCAACCAGCATCAACCAACATCAACCAACATCAACCAACATCAACCAACATCCACAACATCCTCAACATCCTCAAGCTGACAACTGCAACTACATTTAGGATGGCTTTCGGAGTGACATTCCAAGTCATTTCAAAAAACTGAGCATCAGTCCTGGGGTTCTCAATGTTTCGAAAGGCCTGCAAGCTGGTGAGTTTGCTGCAAAAGGAAGCTTCTGAGTCGACATCCTCATGTAGGCTCCTATTCTCCCAATCATACCATGATTTTCCAGTACCTTCCTATGAATTTGCCATAACCATCTGTGCCTTCGTGGCTTGAGCGCACCAGTTATCCTGCAGAAGAGGTTAACCCAAGATAGCTAGCACCGCCTCTCCACCAGAGATCAGGCTGGGCTCCGCCATGCAAAAATCAGCGGATGTGATATTCCAAATGATTGCCCTCACCAACAACATGTGGGAAAATGGGCTTCAAAAACCACGGACTGAATCGGGTTGCTCTCCTCACAAAGGCTCGAAGTCTTTAAAGGCTGATTCCAAGTTGGACCTTTATCTTTGGTGGATGACCACTGGGACAAAGTCTAGATTCCCTGATATGGATCTGCTGCAGCTCTGCATGACCCGGCTGATGCAATCTCTACATGTTCTGCCGTGCTTCCGACTGATGTCAGTCACTGCCCAAGCTTGAAAATCAAGCACGAAGATTTCAGTCAAAAGAAACACGAGTTTTCAGCCCGACCGAGCCACCAACAAAACGCGCATCTTTAGGATTCCCAACCGCAAGGCCGCAGCGAACCGCAACGCCGCCGGCCCATTCTTTTGAGATCCCAGCAGTGTCTTGGTACAGTGGCCCTCAACTGGCACCCACTGCCATGCCTTCCGGCTCAATCTGGAGCCTCTCAACAGGAAGACCACATTGAGCCAACACCAGCCGGCCATGCCACGATAGATTCGATCTTTGATCTTGGCGCAAACCTCATAGACATCATGCCACCACTCCATCTTCGATCCACCTCAGAAAATTCCGGGTGACCCATGGTGACCGGGGCAAAAGGTCTGGAGTGGGTCATGGTGACCTCTGTTGAAAGTGGAGAAAAGTCCAAAGATTCCAAAGATCTGAAGTCGCACCGTGATTCTAATGATCCTCAGATTGCAGGACATCATGGACATCCAATTTCTTCAGCTGCTAACCTCTACTGCCAAGCTGCTGAAGGGTAAAATGCAGTGGGTACCCAGGAAGTAGCCATCGTAGCCCTTCGCAGACATGTCTTCCGCCAGGGTTTTCAACTTGGCACTCCAGAAGTGCGAGTACTCCAGAACGATGCTGTTGACCCGCTGCTCCTCAATGATGGACCTCGAGGTCAGAGCCACAGATGGATGATGCGGTCCAAAGATGTCCAAAGTACCTGAAGTATCTTAAGTACCACCAGAGTATTTTGAGGCTTTACGTCTTGGTAATTTAACATAGCGAACTGGAAAATCACCATGATGAAAATAGAAAAATCCACTATTTCTATGGTCATTTTCAATAGCTTTTTGTATGTTTACCAGAGGCTTTACGTCTTAAGGGATCAATCCCAACTAATCAGCAGCCCACCTGGCACCCTGCAGAACATCCATCTCACTGCCCTCCACATCGATTTTCAGCAGCTCAAGTCTCCGGGGCAAGACCTCGGTGTCAGATGTGTCAGGACGGTCAGTCCCGAAAAAATATATGTATATATATATATATGTGTATATATATATATGTATGTTTATATATATATATATGTATATATGTATATATATATATATGTATATATATATATATATATGTATGTATATATATATATTCCAAAACAACAAGAACTTCATTAACTTCATCCCTGTTTTTAACCATTTTACCAAGAACCATATCGCATTTTTGGGATTCTCTCTCAACATGCTGAATCATCAGATTTTAAGGAGCTACGCAGCTGCCCCTCTCCCATCCTCCCATCCTCCCTACTTCTCATACTTCCACATCTCCTGATGCTTCAAATCCATTCAAATCCCAAATTACTTAGCTAAACCATGATTTTCACCATAAACCATCTTCAATACTCCCATCCTCTTAATCCCCATTCTCTCGTCCCTAAATCTCGTAAAAAATGGCCATGCGCACCTTCCAATGGTCCAAGCGCTTCAACGACACCGTTTCCACGTAGCGATCCACCTCGCTCTGCACGCGACCTTCCCCTGTTTGCCGCCAAAGGAGGCCGCCTTAGTCATCAGCACAGGTGTGTGTAGAAAATTCATGGAATATCTATGAAACATGTTCTGCAGAAGACTTTTTTGTATCAAAGATCGATATGCCAAACAAATCTGTTGGATAGTTTGATGATATGTTTAACACGGAGTTTCTGCAGATGATAATTCACTGATATTCACAACCTCTTGTGAAAAAATATGGTTATGATTGGGAAAAGTGATCGATGGTTGACATTGACATCTAACCGATATGCAACCATCAAGAAGTGCCAGAAATGCCAATATTTGGAGATATCTAATAAGTTTCTTAAAACAAAGAAGTAGCCATAGATGCAATTTTTAAGCATGTGAAGGTATAAAGAAATGCCAAGAAATAAATGCTGACTGAACCAAGAAAAAATAGGGATAGAACCAGAAATTTTCGACGAAAATGGGAATGGAAGCAACTTTTGTAGCTGGATTTTTCCAGCAGAGTCATTTCATGTGCATCTCGCTGGATCTTTTGAGGTTTCAGCTAAGTAAGGAGCTCCCCATTTCGTAGAGAAACTCTGGATATCCACAGCTGAAAAGTCCCAGAAAAGTGGGTCGCCACGGACCGGACCCCATTTTCCGAGGCGCCGTAGGCATCTGCCTGACATTTTGCAGGGATTCAATCCCAGCAATTGATGCCTCTCAGTAGTGGGTGCTACTTGTTTAGTGCAATTAATTGTCACCATTAATAAATCTACTGTTTGAATCCCACCATCAGTAGTGGGTGTTTAAGAAAACCCCTTATTCTTTGAGGGTGTCAACTTTCGAATCCCCATTAACTTGTAGCTGGCCTATGCTTTGAAGTTGGTAAAATCCCAGCCGCCCCCCTTCCACCTTTAGTGACGCTTTGGCCCCAATGCCATGCAGTACCACCTGCCAAGGAGGTGGAGCAAGCAGAATCAGGGATCTTATGACTCTCTATATGACTATCTAATCTATCTAATCTATCTAATCTATCTAATCTATCTAATCTATCTAATCTATCTAATCTATCTAATCTATCTAATCTAACTAATCTACTAATCTACTAATCTACTAATCCATCCGTCCGTCCGTCCGTCCGTCCGTCCATCCATCCATGCACCCATCCATGTATCTGTGTATCCGTGTATTTGTGTATCTGTGTATCTAAGTCATGTTTTTGTCACTGGAGGCAAGTTCGACCTGCCAATCCAATGACATGGACATAAACTGATTTCGCAAACCATGTTGAAACCACATGTGTAGCTGTTTGAAAATTGCCAGGAGTTCTAATCCGATCAGTTCTGACCCAAGTTCCCCAAGAGAAACATGCCACTCTCAAATTTGGTACTGGAATGTACAAGGCGATATGTACAGTTGTCTAAACATATGCTATGGCCATCCAAAAGTAGCCTGGTACATAGTTCCCAATTTTTCCACTCAGTCAAAACCAAAAAAAACATGATGCCATCTGGTTATTTAACATAGCCATGGAAAATCACCATTTAAAAAAGTTCGGTAAACCATCTATTTCTATGGGCCATCTATACCATGGCTATTTCAGTCATAACCAGGCCGGGTAAATTCTATAGACGATACCCAGAATGACCAGCTTATCGTCTGGGTTTTTTGTAGCGGAACAAAATTACTGGAACAATTCCATCGGAAACTGACCATGGTTACATGGTTACAGTGCTAGCCAGTTCCGAAACGCAGATGCTCATGAAAGTAAATGATCACAGTATCTATCTATCTATCTATCTATCTATCTATATATATATGAATATAGTGAAGCAACAAGAACTGGCTGTCCGCAAAACAAATATGAATTTGAGTCCAAGCGATAAACTCGGGGAATCCATCCGTACACATTAGGGATCCTAAGATACTACCGAAAGATAAAAGATTATCTAGAGGTCCTTAGAAGGATAGAACAATTCTTCCCTCAGCAACCGGCAGTGACGAGTTATGTTTTTGAACAAATCTGTCGATGAACCACGGTAAATGTGCAAATCCCGAGTCACCAATTAGAGCGTGTCCAGGGACTCAAATCTTGACTTGAGCGCTATGAAAAGTGGTCATAAAGGCCAACATTGATAACACCATCGTTAAAACATATATCATAAATAATGAAAATAGATTTAAAAACATTGAATGGAAAAATGGATATTACAAAGGGAGATAGAATAACAAAAGAAAATAAACCATTATATCCATAATTATACATACATATATATATATAACCATTACATGTCGAATGGATATTGCTAACCATTATTGACTGCAATATCCATTTGTTACATATCATGTTAATATTAGAACATGAGTATAACATTTCTATGGATCTAATCTAAGCATTACATAAAAGGGGATCCACTCAAGTCACCATGGTCATCCATGACCTCCAATGACTCTAATACTATTTGGGGGAACCCCCATAGCTTAGGAAACCTCATATACTTCCTATTAACCATTGTCAACCATTGTCAAGAAATTATCTATTAACCATCATCTATATTTCTATATATATATATTGAAAATATATTGTATATACATGTATATACCCATTATTAACCATTGGCAATTATACATGTACATATACCCACTATATACCCATCTATTTTATATGCCCAATGGCAATTATTAACCACAATATACCCATTAGATATATAAGCATATCCATTATATTTCTATTTACAACCATTGCTGTGAGACTTCTTTGCTGTCAGATCTCTTAGCTGTGAGATCTCGATCTCTTTGCTGTGAGATCTCTTGGCTGTGAGAATTTTTGTCAGATCTCTTGGCTGTGAGAACTCTTTGCAGTGAGATCCCTTAATTTGCGAGATGGTCAGAGCGCGGAGGCAACAGCTGGTGGCTCAGATGGGCCCACCTATGGAGGTGGACCGCATCCAAAGGCAAAGGGAAATCCCACGACCAGAAAGAGAACGATCCCAGGGCAAAGGGAGTGACTCAAAGACATGCCACGTGTGTGGAAAATCAGGGCATTTATTAATACCCATATATATATATATAGTTATCATTATACCCATATATATATATATATTACCCTCTGGTAAACTAACATAGCTATTGAAAATTGACATTTATAGTGAGTTTTCCCATTAAAAATGGTGATTTTCCATAGTTATGTTAGTTTACCAGAGGGTATACCAATTATACCGTTTATTAACATATCGGATCCCAGCGTCGAAAAATCTGCACACCTGGCTGCGGGAGTGGTTTCCCGCCGCCGCCCGCTGCAGATGCAAGTGGCGCCGCCAGCGTTTTGGCAGACGCGCCAACAGCGCCTTTCAACTCGAAGACGAGGACGAAATATCTCATATTGTGTATAGTATAATATTATATTGAGTATAGTATAATATTATATACTATATACTATATACTGTATAATATTGTATATATATATATACTGTATATAGTATAGTATACTGTATAGCACGGCTTGAAACCAGCGGATTCGGAAATGATGGATGATAACATGGAAATATATATTATAGTATACTTATTTAAATGATATAGTCTATATTTTGAGAAAACTAGATATGTTTTTCCAGATGTTGGATTTATATACAGGGCTGTGGCTCTACGGAAATTCATTCTAATATACATCAGTAAACGTGATCTGCACGTTGTCTTGAGGGTCAAGAAATTTGTAAGGGCCTAAATGATCCGGGAGCCTTGAATGCCTTCATCTGAAGAGATCATTCCACTGGGATGGATCTCACGTCTTCATATTTCTTCATACCTCTAGGTTTTTGGCAATGTCTGTTCCAACAGTCATCTTCTATTTTCAATCTCTCTAAAAAGCCACTGCCTGCGTGCGCAAGAAGTTCCGTCGATTTGGTTCCAAGGCATACACCTTGATGTTACCTGGGATTTTGGCGTTGACAACGAAAAGAAATGGTGAAAAATTGTTTAAAGTATTTTCACCCTTTCACTCTGTGTTTTTCTTTTTAACGTTTTGGTGTTTTGGCGTTTTGTTGCACCTGCAAAATGCTTGCGAATGCATACGGCCAAAAATGTTTGACGTGATATTCATATTTACATATATGGACCATAATATAATATAAAGATATAGGTGAATATAAATGTAATATAAAATGATATAGTTTAATATAATATAATAAAATAAAATATAATACAATATAATATTATATTATATAATAAGATCAAAGGGTATAATATCATATTATTATATAAGATGATATGATATAATATGATATGATATGATATGATATATATATATATATGTATAATCATTATGTCTCATTGGAATGAATATGAATTCCTTTGCTTCAAAACTCTTGTGGCCTCGATGATCTTTGGCCACCTCATTCAGCAGCACACGAGGCAAACATTCGTGGCGATAACCTGAGTGGCGGTTAAAATCGTAGCTAACAATGGGGGGTCAGAGTGGTCAGCCAAATTTTAGGATTTACCCTCTACTAAACTAACATACCATTTTTTATGGGTAAATCCACTATAAATGGGCCATTTTACAATAGCTATGTTTGTTTACCGGAGGGTAAAAAAAAGGAAACGATTTGTGTGTTTCACCAAGAACCACCAGGATCGTCTGCAATCCGGACCGACGTCCGGATTGCACATGTTGACGAACACATATGGTGATATGACCGCGCAAATAGGGAAAACCGGACAATTCAACGACAAATGACAACAGGTGGGTCATGCTCAGAGTGAGCCATCCAAAATCTTGGGGGGCTCAATGTTCAGGACATGTCCACAATAACTGGACATCTGAAGAAGAAATACCTAAGAAGAATTCCTTGTTTCGGGGTTGTCGAAGCTGTTGCTGTATCTCGGCTGTTGTTGGGTGTACTTAGACTTCGTTCTGCTTGTTGTGGGTGTGTCTCCATACCTTCCCAGCACCGTGTACACAGTGCTGGCACAATGAAATCATGGTGTCCAATCTTGGTGCATCCATAAGCCAAGATGAAACACCGAAACAAAGGAATCCATGCCAGGAAAAATCAAGCACAATCCTTCTAGACTCTAGAGCTTTGTCTATCTTTATCTCAATTGATATTGTCATGATTGGTTCCAATCACTTATTTCCCCCTCCTCTATTTCAACAGGTGGGTTACAGTTCAGCGCAACCGTGTCACAAAAGGCGCCCACATCCACAAAGACCTCGGACGTCGTAGGCTGTGGTGTTTAGAGCAAACCTTCATAGATCATTCTTCCATTCTGATAAGTGATCATTGATTGGAAGTGCGAGAATAGCCACCAAGAATACAATTCTGAACTGATTTCTAGCTTATTTGGATTGAAAATCTTCCCCAAATGAGCCCAGAAAATTGGCGAAAATTCCGGGATGCCAACCCCCAACCGAGACGCCCTTGTTGACTTCTCCAGGTGCCTCCGTCCTGTTGATGTGGAGTTTACCCACCATGAATGTAGATCATGTTCCGAAGGGGAACCGAGGTTTTCCACATCTTTTTGTAAACGTTTACCCCAGAAAAAAAAAAGTCCTTCCCGGAAGAAGATCAAATGAATCTCTTGAATAAATGCAATACTGAGGCTTTCTTAGGAGCCTACTGAATCTAAGAACCTAATTTGAACAACAATGACCCATCCGCGCTCAGCCTTCATGGAGGACGCGTAGCACAAAATTCCTGGGAAACAGCAGTCATTTTGGCGGTTTTTGAATGAAACATCAACAAACTCGAAAAATGATTCTGCCAAGGCTCTCAACGCCATCACCGGCGCCCCAGAACTCGCTGCGCAACTCGGCTAACCTGAAACCCGGCACAGGATTTTAGGTATGCTACGGAAGACCTGTGAATGATAACTTGCTTCACATGAACGATGCCTCCCCAAAAAGAGATGAAAAGATGAAACATGTGGTCAAGGTATGTCAAGGTTGCATATCTCGAAAAATGAGATGGTTCAACTGATGGTGCCATGTTTCAAAATATCCCAAAACTGCGGTCGTTCAAAAACTTCTGAGGCACGTGCAGGTAGCGCACCTCAGAGGGTCCCGGATAATGTGGAGGTTACCACAGGTTCCACAAAAGGCACTGACGACGTCACATCCCAACCAGCCGAGGTACATAGCCTCCCAGAGTGCTTTGGGTATCCTTCAAGATCGAAGGTCCATGAGGAGCCTGCACCATTGGCTCAAATGAAGCAAGTGAGCTATAGCAGCTATGCAGCTATGTTTCTGCGTCACTTTGAGGCTGGATGATCTACACTATTGACAATAACTTACTGGTGCTAAACGTGGGTTGGATGGGTTGAATGGGGCCCCATGATCATCCCATTCATTCCCCCCATTCCCCACGTAACTAGCAGCCAACCGTTACGGTGGAACCTCGGCCACCAACCACGGTAGAGGCCGAAAAGGATGGCCATCGGTGGATCGGAGCAGAATCACCTACGAGTACCGCAGCCACAACGGTTGGTCGTTTGCCAAAAGTCACCAGAAACCGAACACGTTGCACCAGTGGACCAGCACCAGTCAGTTGCCCCACCTGCATCGCATGTAGCAGCCCCACGACATCCCATCGAGAGGACTTGGTCGGTGGAATGGAACTGTCAACTGAGAAAGCCTCGGAAAGCCTGGTAAAAAAAGCTCCTGGGCCCCAGACCAGTAGCTCTCCCATAGGATCTGCAGCTACAGGACCCATATCATCCCTGAGAGAACTGCTGGAAAGTTGTGTGCATTCGAGACCGCCTTTCACTGCGACATCTCCATTTTCCAAGTGAAAACGATAAGCTTGATATAATTTGGGAATATCATTAAAACACAGTAGGAATAAACCATCGAAATTCTCACATAAGGGCGATCCTAACCATTCTTAGAGGACAGCCTGGCCAACTCTCGCTTGTATCCGTCTAAGCAGGATCAATGTTCCCCTAAATCCACTGGTTGATCTACAATGGCCGTATAATGCGGTATACAGGTGGTCAAATATCCCATTTTTTCAGACACACCCATATGGGTATGGATCAATACCTATAGATACCATTTTTAGTGGGATGAACATCCATTTACCAGCTATTTTGATGTTCACCAGGGGTACAAGGTTTTGACACACTGCCATATTTAGGATGTAAAAATCATCCATGCTCCGGATTCGCCCAGTGTCGTACGGGTAGGAGCTTCATATAGCCCCTCCTCCAAATAGCGGATGATGCGCCGTTGCGCGCCAGCCACAACATGCACCAGCTTGGGCCAAGCCTTCTGACCGCCAAACTGGGACACCTCGACAGCTGGGAATAACCCAGCAAAGGGACCGCCTTTGCTAAGCAGGATTCATGAAATGTATTGAAATGTATTGAAATGCTATTACTTAATATTCATTAATGAATATTAATGGTTAATATTAATGGTTAATATTAATGGTTAATATTAATGGTTAATATTAATGGTTAATATTAACCATTTGTTTGCTGATCACAAAAAGTAAAATACAATGAAGCATAGAATCTCTTCGCACTTGGCTGATACGTTCGGCATAGTTCTGCATGACGATACCTTATATACAAGGTTGAACGACCCACACCTGGAAATGCCACGTGTGGACATGGGCCAATGAAATAATATGTATGTATATGAGCACACTTGGGGGTGCAGTTGGGGTTATTAATGAGTATAAATATGGTAATAACCCCCCTAAGTTGGGGCATATGATACAACCCTCCAACTATGTTTAAATATCCACTTATCATTGTTTTATAAATAGTAGTAATATTAATAAATAATAATAGAAATAGAAAGAAAGAAAGATAGATAGATAGATGGATAGATGGATAGATAGATAGGTAGATAGGTAGATAGGTAGATAGGTAGATAGGTAGATAGATAGATAGACAGACAGACAGATAGACAGACAGACAGATAGATAGATAGATATATGTGTCATTGATGTTTTATCATGGTATGATTGTATTGCCCACCTATGTTATCCACTTGTCAACATTAAAGGGTACTCCCTTCCCCCGTTCATATGAAAAACCTCCCAGAAACCATGGTTGAGTAGGGGATGAAACCACATATTTGGGATCAGGAACCATGGGGCTCTTCAATATGAACGGGGGGTTAATGGCATCCATATCATATCCGTCAAATCCCACATTCATATCCCATGAATCCACCAGTGGATCCCACTAAGATCCAATCCTTTATAGCGTTCTTGGTTTGATCCCCCTCCGCATCAACCCTAGAATTCTGAATTGGAGAAACTACCGTCTGGAAAACAACATTGCTTTGGAAATCACCATGTGAAGGAAAGATCAAACATCGAACCAAATGGACCATCTATACCATAGCAAACTCTTAGTTCACTGGAGGGTAAATCCCCATTGAATCTTTATTTTTCTCCGTGAAATCTAGCTGAATCCCCATTTAAGTCATAGTTAAATCACAATTTTTGCATATTTTTGCTCCATGGAGACAATTTTTGCATATCACAATTGGTCTAAAATTGAATCCACAATTTTTGCATAGTTAAATCACAATTTTTCCAAATTTTTGGTAAAATCTCCATGTGTCATGGAGAAATCACCTTCTCCACACCGCTGCCACAACACCTCCACCAGTGCCACTGCCAGCTCTATGGCTGCCAGACCCAGAGGACACCGCGGCCGCTGTGGTGGGATCCTCGGCTGTAACGATGAAAAATGCATACACTATATGATGTGATATGATATTATATTGCTTTATATGTGTTATACTTTATATGTATACTTTATTATACTTTATTATGTTATGTTGTGTTATATTATACTTTATTATGTTATGTTGTGTTGTGTTATATTATATTATACATATATATATAGGATAGACATCAAAAGTGTGTGTGTGCCTGTGTCTGCAGATCGCAAAAACTGCCGTGTGAAAATAGCAGGAGCCGTGAGCCGTGACTAGTTTTTGCTCCAGACTCCACTGGGCGATGGTCTGTGGTTAAATGTGAACCACTTGAGAAAGGCCTGGCCCAAAAAAGGAGATTCCAACTTCATGGATTATGATCATCTCCAGTCATTATATATATATATAGAGAGAGATTCTTAGATATATATATATATATATTCTATATAAATATAAGGGTAGTATAATCCCAAACTAATGATCAACCAAAAGATGATCTGTTTGCATCGCACCGCAGCACAAGCTGAGCAGCTGTGGTCCTTCTTTATCAAGCTGCTTATTTGACTCTCCCTTTTTATCCAATGTCTCAAATCAATTTGATACAGCAAATTGAGAATTTACCACATCCCATCACCGAGACGAATTCTTCCACGAGCCAAGCTTCATCATGTAAAGCTGATCGCCTACCAGTGCCGAATTCACCACTGCATCGATGTAGTACTGCTGATCCTGGAGAAATTTCTTCACGGCTTCGCCAGCTGCACTTTCCATCAGTCGTTCTTAGTCAAACCAGATCGGCCATTACTAGTTGCTGAGATGGTGAATCAACCCGCAAGTTCTGTTTAAAGTCAATTCATTAATTCATTCATCATCATTCACTGAAAAAAGAACATCTTTTTTTGTTGGGGAGTCGGGGAGGTTCCTTCACATCTTGGTCCATCTCGTCGCAGCGTGGAAGTGGACCTCAGGCGCCATGGCAGCCATGGCTTTCGTACGTGGCTTTCGTGAAAAAAGATGCGGCCAAGAGGATGTTCTACTTGGATGTAATTTTCTACCTCCATCCTAGGAATCAGCACTTTTTATTTTAACAACCTTGCGATGCGAGGTGAGATTTTTCATGATTGAATATGATTGATCATTCTTGATCCATATGAACAATTTATCTAACTGGGCCACATGTTTGACCGATGCCAGGGATGGACCCCATCTCAGGTGATCACATCTGCGCGCACCCACCGCGTGCCGCGCAGAAGGTGAGTGGGTGTAAGCTGGACCTAGGTGTGGTGATTGATCTACAGATCAGCCAGTAAAAAGTGCTGCAAAAAAAAACTGCTTGGGTTCAACTTGGTTCAACCCCCTGAAACTGATTCATCAATAGGATTTTTGAAGCGATCAGCGAAGTCGATTTCTGACAGCTCCAGATCTTTCCAGATCTTCAACCAGATCCACCCTTTTTGCTTCCCATTCCGTGGCGAAAGAAAATTCTCCGCGGGGCATGAGGTCACTCGTCCTTGGGCCTGTCTGAGGACGCCCCAAATGGGGAAATCCGTCAACAGCAGCAGGGACCAGTCGGCGTTGGTCATCAAACGCCACTCGTCCTGCACGGATCCACCAGCAGTTGATGGTCTCCAAACTGGGTTCCCACTGGAGCTAGAAAGGCTACCCTCTGGTAATGACTGACATAGCTATGCAAAAATTTGGAAAATCACCATGTTCAATGGGAAAATCCACTATAAATGGATATAAATGGTCATTTTCAATAGCAAACTGTAACAAATTACCAGAGGCTAGCGGCCCTTAATGGCTAGAAAGGTCTCATGGATCACCTGCACCGACCGGTCAAACTTCGGGACCCCCCGGTGTCGTTTTTTGTCTCCTGCACTTCCCGAGGGTTCAGAACAGGAAAACGCATCACCAACTCCCAAAGCTGCAAGGTCAGAACGCCCATCCAACATACCTGGCCACACTGAGCAAGATTTGGGAGAAACTCCATAGTCATGGGGCTACCCATTTATCGCTGGATGGGAAAAAACACAATGGATTTATATGGTACTCCATAAATGGGGAATTGTTTAAACCATTTATAATGGAGTATCATAAATCCATTGATGGTTTAATATTCCATTTAAATCCATTTATAATGGGAAAATTACTTATGGAGTACCAAAAAATGAATGATTTGGGGCTATCCCCAGTGGCGAAACCGATGCCGCCTCCGCCAATCGATGTCCCGATCCATACTGGCGCATCACCCAGCCGGACCTGATCCAATCTGCAGTCTGGCAGTCTTCTGAGGCTGATCAATACTAGTACAGTAATATATATATATATAGCAGTGTGTCAAAACCAATAGTACCCCTGTAGTTCACATCAAAATAGCTGGTAAATGGATGTTCATCCCACTAAAAATGGTATTAATAGGTATTGATTCATAGCCATATATATATTATAACTATTATAGTTGTATGCTGATATATGTAATTCCATACACTCGAAGCGAGTGGTTTGAAACCATTGTAAAAACGCTATGGTGTATCTTGACCACATACGAACAATGTAGGTTGATGTAGTTTAGCAAAGCACTACAGGGGTACGGGTCAGTTCAAACAGGTACCCTGTAGTTGACACCAAAATAACCGGTAGATTTATGGATTAAGTGCACGGCTGCCGCCTCATTTGCAGTGAGTTTCCTTGATATAGTGAGAGTACAAGGTGCTGGCCCCCAGGGGTGCTTGGTGATAGACCCCCTGAAGTTGTTGGACATATCTACCATAATTAAACAGTAGGGGCACCAAGCATGGAGTGGCATGCTACGATATCAACGAACACAACATGGTACAATATCGTGTCAAGAACTAGACCCCGAGGGCAGAACAACAGATAACAACAGATCATACCTGTTCAAGTTTCGTGATACTATAGTAATCAGGTAAAGAAATGGGTAAATATAGATAAATATATACCATGCATGAACAGTACAGGATACAAAACAGAAATCGTCCAACACAAATAAAACCAATATATAGATTTAAGTAGGAAAGCAGGGACAAATAAACAAACCGCAAGAAAAGAAATAAACATTCGATCGATTGAAAAATGAATACATATGTATATAATTAAGAAATGAATATATAAATGAATCTAGGAATAAAATGAATAAATGGATCAAACAAATGAAATGCATAAAATTGGTTCATTTCTTGCTGAATGAATAAATAATTGAATCAATCAATCAATCAATCAATCAAACAAACAAACAAATCAATGAATGAAATAAATGAAATCAATGAAGATTTAAACGATATATATGTGGTTAATATTACACAACCACCTGAACACCAGTTCCACGACATAAACACATCACTCAATGTGGAATTGGTCGTGACCCTGAAGCCCGATGCGTGTTGAAAACACTCTGGTGCCAATTCAGTTGTTGATGCATTTCAAGTGCTGGTCGAACCTTGGATGTTTTCAGGAACCTTTTTCAGTGAAGGCACCTGAGTCCCAATCACAATGGGGGCCAAGTCCAAAATGTCCGAAAACCAAGGGACGAGTGGGTCATAGCAGTGGCACTGGCAACACTCAGTGATAAACCCAAATCGCTTTGCGTCACCTGATCGAGTTTGCTCGGCGGTGCGCAAACTCAAACCTAAAACCCAATCTCGTTGCTAAAGACCTATTCCCATTCAACATGTTTTTTGGACATGCTATGATTTTAAAGTTCCCATGATTAGCATATCCCAACATTTTTTTAACATTTTTTTTAACATTTTTCCCATGATTTTAATTGTAAACCACGCTAGTTTTTGAAACAATGTCATTGGCGCCTGTTCCCAAAGTTGGGAAGAAATTTGGCGCCATTTTACTTGCCCCAAGTCGCTGCAGACCTGCCAGTCGCAAGCCCAGCCAGCCATGTTTTGAAACACAATTGGTCAAACATTTTGCAGTTCAAAATCTCCATTTTACCTGCGAAAGTTGCAAAAAATGTTTTGGAAAATCCTTCAAGGCATCACATGAAGGAATCAAGACTCACATATCGCACATGTGACCTGCCGCAATGGCCAATCATTGTCGAATGCTGCAGTGACCACCAGCACAACAGCGAAGCATTTCAGCGTAGTACCGCACGACTGACGCATCAATCCATGTCCACGGAAGCTGTTCCAACTTACAATATGTTAGCATTGGGAAGGCAACACAATGTAGCATCAAATTTGTTTGCCATGACGAAAGGACAATGGTCCAACCGCAAATGTAATCCAATCCATCAAAACTATAAAAGCGTTGGTGATCTTGTAATTGTAATTGTTTTCAATGATTTGAATTTCAAGTTTTGTTGTTTTTTGGATGGGTTTGGTGGAAATCAAAAATTATTTGATGGCATTTTGCAAAAATTATTTGGTGGCATTTTACTGCTAGAAACGTTTCAGGCATGTCAAAATTCACCTGCATCAAATTGCAACGTGACACTGTTCAAATAAATGCAATGTTTTTTAAAAAAATTGCGTTCCACCAGCATTGCATTGACATGGAAACTGCAACAAATTGATGCGCATAAAACTGTGGACAATCACTCAGACCATATTGTGGAAAAGGGGACTTGCAATACAGAGATTACAAACACCATTCCGATTTGTTTCCTTCACCCAAAAACCCGTCCCATAGGAGTTGCACCATCCCAAAGAACACATATGATCAATAAAACATATTTGATGATACTTAACATCAACCACTTCAGCAACTGAACCAATAAAATTCATTCCACGGACCCCACGCTTAAATCAAAACCATAAACTTACATACGTAACAAATCAAAACATCCACACATGTAGCAACCGACCCTGCATCATTCCTTGCAAAAACGTGACGCTTCAAAAAAGGTTGAAAAATACACATGGATAAATCCTTACAGACAGACAGACAGACAGACAGACAGACAGACAAACAAACAAACAAACAAACAAACAAACATGCATAGATGCATAGATGCATAGATGCATACATGCATACATGCATACATGCATACATGCATACATGCATCAACGCATACATACATCATTGTACATTCCATTCCATTTGCAAACAGCGAAGTTACACGGTGGGTGCGTATTGGGCTCAAAACACGGTTGGTGACTACACAGCACTGTTGACTCGGTCACCTCACTTTTCCTCGAGTAGCACGGATGTGCTAAAAAAGGGCTGCGGTCACGTCAAGTGTCTTACATGACATGCCATCTCTACTCCTAGCTAGCTACTTAGCTCCAAACTAGGTGTTTTACCCCTAGCAAGTTGCCACCCTCCTTAGAGTGGACTTGTCGG
>Ga0126342_10003899_pt1 | contig 25053 bp, 24 predicted proteins | sample Cyp1metagenome_FD_92528 | JGI IMG/M metagenome (GOLD analysis project Ga0126342, IMG submission 92528) | Coral microbial communities from Lord Howe Island, Old Settlement Bay, Australia - Cyphastrea 1 metagenome | ecosystem: Host-associated > Invertebrates > Cnidaria > Coral ...
ACATCCGAGTCTCAGACATGACTTCCCCCGATCCATGGTCAAAAAAGAGTGTGGCTTGTCCGCTGCTGCGCATGGAAGTTGTTGCACATTGATCTTAGCACAACAGAGGATTTGTGGTTTTTTAGGATCAAGTGATTAAAACAAGAAAGACAACAGTAAACAAAATGCAAAGGAATCCACACATATTATTATCAAACAGGAGTTTTCTCACTTTCATTCTTAGCATTTTTTGTCATGGCTGATGTTGATCCTGCGTTGGACGCTCCTGAGAGTAAGAAGTTTCCCTACGGAAGTGAAGGTTTCTTGGCTGTAAACGATGCCTTCAAAAAAATGAGAAAATGATGACAGAAATTCAGGATTCGATGTAGGTTTGGTCAGTGGTAGTTCAATTGACCTTGGGTAAACTCTGCACATTGACATTGAGCAGAAATAATCGTTGACTGAGACGACTTTTGTTGCCCAAACCGAGGTTTCATACATTTGGGTTCTGTGGTACTAGTTGGTTGGCCGGCATCTGATCAGGGTATACAGTGTGAGTGGAGCATTCAGCACCTTTTTCACTCACTGAAGAAGCTGACACCGGGTGGGGACGATGACACATTGCAATTGTCAGACTTGTCACACCGGGAGATACAACGTAGAGCAAGATCCTTGAATGAGAATTTAAATAGGTATCAACATAGAAATTATGTTGTTTTTTGTTTGTTTTGGTGAGAAATACCATCACCTTAGAAATGAATTTTCATTGGCGCAAAATTTTGCAGCTCAGGAAACTGGAAGATAAACAATTTGGAATCCTGGAAGAAGGCACACAAGCAACTCTGGCCGGGTGTCGAAGTACCTGCCTTATTGACGGCTACTGCAAACAGAAATGTAGAAAGGGAGGAACAGGGAGCTCGACCCGAAAACTCTTTCTCTGTGGAAAGCACGCTGCCAACTTCAATGTTGATTGCCTCTCTAACTTCACAGATCACTCAGCACAGAAGTGCTAGGAAATTCAGGGCGGCAGCTTCGATTCTGTTGCATGACATCCTCAGAAAGTTGGTTCGAACTGGTAAAATGACAGCTAGGTTTACTACAGGTGATGGCATTGAGTTCAATATTCCAATTCCAACTGGTGGTGGGTTTCCTTCCGCGACTTTGGTTTCTATGGTTGGGGATCCATCGTCATTGAGAAAAGTAAAGGAAGCCTGGGACAAGGATGCAGAGGACAGGTTCTGAAAGTTTCCAAAGATAATGACACCCACAAAAAGGTTCAATAGAAAATAGCGTTAGTTGTTTGAAGTTGTGTAATTGTTTTTGTGTGTTTCACAAGTTTTTTCCAGGACGGAAACAAACCATGGATATGTGGTTCCTGGGGACCTACCATTGACTGGACATCATTCCTGATCTTCGCATTGGATTCGAATCTCAGCATCAATGAATATATAGTACATTTTGTTTATTTCTACTTACTTGCATATGGTAGTTTATTAACAGTGGTCATGATGCATGAGTAGTGTGTTATCATATTCCCACTACACCATCTCTCAAACTAAGGACAACCCCAAAGTATCTGAGACCCATTGGTTTCACACTGCTGGCACAGGCTGCTTTTTCTTTAGCACTTTGGCATGCAGTTTTAGTGTATGCATTAAGATACATCATTTAAACAACAAGAGAGATAATGATTATATAAATATATATTATAAAATAATCAATCATTACACTACCGTTACCACAATTATCCTTCCCAAATTGTGTTATTCATTGGTCTCAATTACTCGCAAGTTCCTTTTATTTAGAAACAACACATCATGTGATGAAAACTCAGGACGCTCAATTCCACATGGTGGCCACTTCCTCATTGAGAAAGACAAGGACACCAGTGCGTTTCAAGGCACGAACGAACGCCTCTACGCTCTGGGAAATCATCCAGCTCGTCAAGAATCAAACAGATTCTCATCACTAATTATTGCTGAATGTTTGATCATTCACCCATCCCAATCTTCTTGGGAAAAAAAAAGTAGCCACAGCAGCCCAGGAACACATTTTAGCCTCGGCCTTCAAGAAGCACGATGCGTTCAAGAATTCAGAGCAGAAACAGATTTCCAGCCAGTGTGCATTTACCTACGAGAGGTACTCTGTCCCTATGACAGCACTAAAACAACAGCTTGAATCTGTCATTATACCACTGGATAAACACAGATCACTGACGTTTTTTTTAAACGGATTGGACCTGCAGTTCCGGTAATTGTTGATTGATATTGTATATGTCCAATTATAAATATTTATCCCTTGAATTCAAGTATCACTTCAATCAATGGCAATGCCCAGGGTGCATACCTGCGTGCGACTCAAAGAATATGTGGCCCTGAAATCCACAGAAGTGCTGCTCGGTGAAACACGTGATGAAACCAGGGGTGTGTAGCTGTGGGCAACAGTTCAACATTCTTGCTACTTTGACAATATGTTTCAGTGTTGTATGTCAGCCACAATATTTTTTGCATAGAACCTCCTGCTGATCATCTGATCTAGTGCTTCTGAGAGCTAGGTCGCATTTGATGGGACGTCTATTGGAAAGGCTCCTCTGGAAGGTTACGCTTTTCACTGCAGCTTGACTGAACCCTTTTTTACATAACATCAGGAACCTTTCAGCAGACATTACATCATCCTATCACCAGTGAATATTCACCAGCAGCATGGTACATAGTTACGCTGCCATGTAAATTCATATGCATTTTGGTTTACAAGTATTTAGCGGAGGCTCAGTCACTCACTCTCCCAGGCCCTGGAATTGATGTCGTGTGCTTCGCGCCACCACTTGCAACTGGCCAGCATTCCGGGCCAATTTGGGACAGGACGAGGAAAGTAACAGGTAGCAATTACCAACCAATCAAAAAAACAGAGTTTCACGGACTGATCTTGGTGAAATAACAACTAGATGTTTTGTGAATCCATGTCCAAATAGGCTCAAACTCGAAAGAAAAGAGGCATTGGAGATGGAAGCTATCGAAGAATTTGTGCATGACATTCAAAACAAATCAACATGTTATCACATATGTTTTCTTTTTTCACCAAGACCACTAAACAACAGCAAAACAGTTTTCCAGTCATCGTGTGGCCATAAAATTGATGCCATTCCCACCCCTTGCCAACAATGTGGGTGGACCTTTGGTCGGATGAAGACCGGTGGCACCGTGCCGAAGATGACCCAGCACTTACAGCTACTGATGAAACATCTTCAGAGCACCGGTCCCTGGCTCTATCTGTTGATAAAGAGGACTGAAGTAGCTATTTATTTGAAATAAAATCCAGAGTACGTGTGTCTTGGGGAATGGTATTTAATTATAATGATAAAAATACAGTAAGAGGATAGCATATTCTATCATTCAACCAGTCAGTGTCCTAGTCACTAGTACTTAGTCTGTTCCAGCCCCCCTGCAGGAGGATTCGTGGAATCGGCTTACCAAAGCATCTAACTCCATTGCGGTGGGCTGGAGCCTAGTGAAGAAAACAGTGCCACGAGTCCAGGCACGTGGTTGTATCAAACTTACTGTTTGGAACGGATACTGAATTATTACGATAATGTCAATGTTTTTGCAATCATTGATATATCATATATATATTATATATATATTCTGGTTTGATGATACATCTTATTCAATTGCCCAGAATTAATAATCCCAATTAAATGGAGTCAGACCCGCTGAAGGATTCGTGGTTGTACCGGGGCAGAACTGCCTTCTCTATGTGCACTGGCGCTGGGACAGCTGAGTCATCCCGTGCAGTCCTGCAGAGTGTGGTCAACAAGTACCCCCTACCTGGGTGTCACCTAGAAATGGATTTCAGAACGGTGGCCATATGGGAAACTAGGTTTTCATTATTATTAATTATAGCACTCACTTTCGTTTTTCCCAAACCAACCTCATTCATGGGCAGTGACTTACTTCAATTTGCTTTACTCATATGAACCCAGTCAAGTCAAGCCTAGGAATGTGCTGCAAACTGCAACGAGCTGCTGTTCGATAATCACAGATGGTGCAATCAAACGGTGAACAGGGATCACCCGATGCCGCATTTTTTCAAAGACATCATGGCCTTGAATCTACCTGGTACCTTTTGTGCACATGATGGCTATAGCTCAAAGAGGCAAAAAATTTGCAGGTCAATTTTAGTTTCTGGACAAACATGCAACACCCACTCCTTTCTCGAGTCAGACTCTGAAAGGTGTGAAGTTCCAGGTGCTGACTTTGGCTGCAGTGGACTGCCCTGCACGGACATGTCAAGGGCTGGGAAGAGACAATTGCGACATGGCCCCACAAATGGTGTCTACATGACCCACGGAAAGTACGTTGAATCCAAACAGGTCCCCATCTTCGTCCTTGAATGTACACCAGAGACTTAGACTCAGTTAGTTCTTGCAAGATAAACATCTGGCTTACTTACCTGTTTTCTGTTTATTTAGAAACATTGAAAATAGATTCGGGTAACTAATGTAGAAAGTAGGATCAGTGACATGGCATCCATTTTTTGACGGTACCAATCTTTGCTTCTCAGGATTTGGACATGACAATGGTCGAGGATACGCATCCCTCCTATGACCTGTTCCAGATGTTCTTGTCAACTTCAGACTCTGGGCATGCTGGGGCGAAGAGGGATCGAACCTATGTCATTTGCTCCCACCAAGAGCATACTTCATGCACTTATGACCCGGAATGGATGCTGAGTCTGATTTCTCGGAGGATGAAATCAAAAGTACAGACGGTTCCCAGTGATTACTTCCTGGCTACAATTTTTGAAGTTCAACAAGAGGCTCAACAACTTGCTATCCGTAGAAAGATCCCATTCCAACCATGTTGCAACAACATGGAATATCTCCTCACTCAACGGGAGGAAAATGCATTGCGTTCCTATGAAAAGGCATACTTTGATGAATACAGACGTAGCGCCAAAAGTGACCCTGATTTGATATTTTTTTTAGGAGACAATGGGTCCACTTGGCGCACATGGAGCGCGAAAAGTGGCGCCATCCCGACTTTCAGAAGAAACTGCAAGTCCGGTTTGTTCTGGATTCCATCCTTGGGGAGATTTTTGACCTCCCGGGAGAAACTTGCTGCTTTGTCCTGGCCTGTAGACCACCATATCTCCCAGGCAATGAACTGCCAGCCAGTCGGCAGTCAGGACATCCTGCGGGCTGCAGATATTGCTGGCAATGCCATGCATTTTGCATCGGTAGGGCTTGCCCAGCTTTTGGCACTCAGCTGTTTTCGGCCAATGACTTGAGGTTGTCCCTATATATAATATTTATTCTATCATGATATTTTATTAATACAATTGCATTACCCACCCAGGTTGTTTTAGTTACTTGATTGTTACCTTTACACTGTACACTTATAACAGTGGCAGCCTCGAATTTTCAGGAGCCGGGTTACAAGTCTAGTAGAGTTTCCTTGTGCTGACCATCAGTGAATCAGAATGCTGATGTGGTCATGCTAATGCCGAGTGTGACTGGTTTTGTCCAGCGTCCGAACATCGCAAAAACAAGAAATGAAACCTTTCGAAATTATTGTTGGAGCTTCGATGGGTTTCTGCCGTGGCAGTATTCACTAAGCCATATGTTCTGTCAATCAACCCTTGAACTCAACCCCGATGACTGCAATTCATATGCTGATGTTGTATGTGTGTTTACAATTCTATGTTCACTACCGGTAGTTTTTCCAGCATCAATCAGGGATCCGAGTTGAGTCGTTGTGGCCAACGTAGGCACCCACGTCTGGTGTTGTCAGCCATGTCCCTCGTCCCCCTCAAATGGGATGGTGATGATGAAATGGATGAATCTTCTAAGACTGACAGTGAAAGTGAACCAGAAGAAGATGAAGATGAACTTGACGAGGAGTCAGAATCCAATGAAAGTGAGGAAGGACGTCGGGGGCAGGGGGCAAAGGCAAAAGCGAAGTCCAAGAGTGCAAAGGCTGAGAAGGCAAAGCCAAAAAAGTCCTCAAAGGCCAAGGCAGCAGTGAAGAAGAAGGATAAGAAACCAAAGAAGTCAAGGCAATCCAAGAAGAGTGACAACATGATGTTTCGCTACGCTGCATGGCGTGCTGTGCCGGATTCTCGCTTCAAAACATATTGATAATCATTCAATTCAATCTTTTCAAAATGAATAGGTAGAAATCTAATAACCACACTTACTTCAAGTAACAGGGATTGATGGAACATGGTAGAACTGTTGAAATATGGGGTAGGGGGCTCGCTCACACCACTCCGAGGAAACCCACCTCAAAGACTTTATGGCGTCAGCCGAGCCCAAGCAAGCCAGTGCTTTGAAAATGGCGGCTTTCTCAGGACGTGAGGTTCGTCGAGCTTTCTTCGGATACTTCCGTCAACCCCCAGGTCGCAAGCCCGACAAGAGACTTGGTTGACAAATCAAACTCATTTGGCACACAGGTCAGACACACACACACACATATACACATAGTAGTTATGACAAATAAAGATGTCAGTATTTACTCTGGGCAAGTTCAATGACCTGTCACACAAGGGTTCATCCATGTGATATCTCTAAGCCACTGCCCAGGAAATCGAAGGGTGAGATTCGCAAGGACCTGCTGAATGAGTATGATGCTCTGGGCAAGCCGGGGAGTGGGAAAACACTCAGGGCTGTTGTGCAAGATGTGGAAGACGAGATGTCAAAGAATTTGGAGTTTTCAATCAACAAAGACGGGAAAACCTTGTATCTCCTGTGCGGTGGAAAGAAACGAGTCAAGCTTGAAGATCCCAAGTTGAAACCGCAGATCTTCCGTGAGACGAACACCGGCATTCCTTACATGACAAATGGAAAGACACAGACTCGCTGTGTTCGTTTCTTTCAGATGGCTGATGATGTTGAAAGCACTGAGAATAAGAATGAGATGGGTGACAATAAGGTTCATCCAGCCCCAGCTGGTTTGCCCAGTACAGGTTTGGTGTTCAACAAATGTCGACTTCGTTAAATAAAGCAGCAGTACAGTAACTAAGTATGAATTCAGCTGTTCAAAATGTCACCCATGATGTCAATTTCACAATAATATGTTTGATGGTTACAATCTGACATTGAAATTCTGAAAAGCTCTTATAATCAATGACTACCATCCTCCAGCCCTACAGGTGCAGAGGCCAAGGATCCTACAAAGCAGCCGGTTTGCCATTGCAACTGGTTCAGGGAGGTGTGTGACGAGTGCAATGCTGGGTGGATGACGGAATTGCAAGCGGGGAAAGCTTGCAAGTTAGGTTTTTTGGACAATACAGTATCTATTTATTTTTTGTTGATTTACAGGCATTTGTAAGCACATTCATTTTCACACTGACAACAATCCGACCTATAAAAAAAATCTATGCATAAAAAAGATATATATATGAGTTGTCATCCCTACTACATTGTTACATGCCCCATAAAATTTATTTTAATTTAAATCTTTCCGCTGGCTTACTTAGGTGATGGAACGGGTCCTGCAGCACCAGATTCTCCTGCACCATTGCTGCCAGACTCTGATAGCGATGAAGATTTGGATCTGTCCAAGGAACCTTAGATATGATTGGGGTGGGGCTGGGAGGCACATGTCACCCCCAACATGTAACACCACAGTCATTAATTCAGAGAAGTTATACACTTACACTCCTGAACACTCGGAATGTTGCTCACTTCTAATTTCATAAGATTCCATAAAAGTATATAAAAGTAACAAAGCCACCCAATCGAACTAGATCACCTCAAATTCCGACAGGATGCCACAGAAGGCTACAAGATTCACACGTTGCTGAACGGCATCAAACTTTTGGTTCGTCATACCAGTACACCATTGACATGTGCAGAAGTGGATTCAAAGGGGAAGTGGAAAATTCTGAAGAACACAGCTGAAGGAAAACGAAAGAATGAGCTGTTCATTCATGATACCTCTCAAGGACTGAAGCCGCTTTGGGTTTACAAGCTTCAATTCAACCCTGTGACTGATGAACAGCTGGAGATGATCAAGGATTCCCACAAATCAGAGAAGATCACGAAAGGCAAAGCAGAAAACTCAGATGCAAAGAAGTCAGAGAGCGAGGCCGAGCAGAAGAAGAAAGACGAGGAGGCAGCATTGAAAAAGAAGACAGATGAAGAAGCACAGAAGATTAGGGAGAAGGAGGAGTTAGAATTGAAAAAGAAACAAGAGGAAGAGGCAGAGAAGAATAGGGAGAAGGAGGAGGCAGAATTGAAGAAGAAAGCAGAGGAAGATGCGCAGAAGAAAGAGGCAGATGAAGAGGCACAGAAGAAGAAGGCAGAAGAAGAGGCGCAGAAGAAGAAGGCAGAAGAAGAGGCGCAGAAGAAGAAGGCAGAAGAAGAGGCGCAGAAGAAGAAGGCAGAAGAAGAGGCAGAGAAGCAGAAAAGACTTGACATGGAGGCAGAGATTAAGGAACAGATGGAAAAGGAGTTGAGGCAGAATATTGAAGAAGAAATGCGACTCAAGATGGAACAGGAAATTGCAAACAATAAAAAGCTGGACTCAGAATCCAAGCCGAAGACCGAGCCTTCTGACTCGAGCCTATTGTCAGTTGAAGGCCCTGCCACTGAGAAGATTGGAGAGAAGGAGAAGACACCTGAGGTTAAGCCGTCAACCGTGAGCTCTTTGGCTGAATCGGCTTCGAAAGCAAAGCAGGAGGAGATTGACAAGGCCAGGGAGAAAGAAAGCATCATTCAGTCCAACCGAGAGCTAGCAAAGAAAAGGAAGGCAGATATGGAAGAGACGAATGAAAGGAAGAAAGCAAAAGTGCCACCTTGAGGACTCTTTGGGGTTGGAAGGGTTGGATGATGGTGGCATGGGTCAGGTGAGAAATCATGGATCCATTAACCCACCAGCAAATGCTTCAGAACAAAGAATTGTTTTATTATTTGGATTCTTGGTGGAACATAAGGTTTATTGATATGCTACTAAATTCAGTAAGGCTAAGATTGATGAAATAAAAAAGAAAACAAAACAAAACAAAAAAACATCAAACAAAATATAAAATAAAATTCGGAAAACACAATATATTTGAGAATGCATCAAGAAAAAAGGGAAAAAAAGCAAATTGCAAACATGAGAAATAAGGAAAAATTGTAAAGAATAAAGAAAACTAAGCTATTAGCTTGCTGGGCAAATGAGGAAAAATAATGAAAAATAAGGAAAAATAAGCTTGTAGCATGCTGGACAATTACGGAAATTAGTGAAAAATGAAGAAAAACGGGGAAAACTAATGAAAAATAAGGAAAAATAGTGAAAAAATAAGGAAAAATAGTGAAAAATAAGGAAAAATAGTGAAAAATAAGGAAAATAAAGAAAAATAAAGGGGAACATAGTGAAAAATAAGGAAAAATAGTGAAAAATAAGGAAAAATAGTGAAAAATAAGGAAAAATAGTGAAAAAATAAGGGAAAAACAGCTATTAGCTTGCTGGACAAATAAGGACAAATAAGGACAAATAAGGACAAATAAGGACAAATAAGGACAAATAAGGGCAAATAGTGACAAATAAGGACAAATAAGGGCAAATAAGGACAAATAAGGACAAATAAAGCATCAGAATGCTGAATATTGCTGAATAAATAAGGAAAACTAGTGAAAACTAAGGGAAATCAATGGAAAAAAAAGAAAATAAGCTAGAAGAAAACTAGGGGAAAAAATTAAAAATACTTGAAAATAAGCTATTAGCTTGCTGGACAAATAAGGGCAAATAGTGACAAATAATGAGAAATAAGCTTTGAAGTTTGCTGGACAAATATATAAGGAAAAACCGTGAAAGATAAGCAAAAATAGTAAAACATAAAGACGATGAAAAAAAATAGAAAAGAACACAATTACAGGAATAATTTAAAAAAACAAGTAAGTAAGGACAAAAAGAAAATAGAAAAGAATATAAATGGTATATTCAGGGAAAATACAGAAGATTGAGGGAAATGCATGAAACAAGACATAAACATGTGGAAAACATGCTGAAACTTGGTGGAATCTAGCAAGAAAATGCCATATGCAAACAATGGACTAACCTAGTCAAAAAAACACTTTGCAATGCAAAAAAACAAGCATAGAATAAAAGAAATGTGGCAAATACACGTTACAAATTTGGATTCACATAATTAGAAGGATGAATTTGTTTCACACATTTTCTGGCAAAGGTCAGAACATGCCTTATTATTATACAGTGACTTATGTTCCACTGAGCTTCCCACAAGTGGTTTAATCAAGGTTGCAGATTTTATTATTAGCTGTAAAATGTTGATGTTGCATTATTGTAAATACTCTGTCAAATTTCACTCACTTTGGGATGACGAAGTCAAATTTACATATCAACTTCGGTAATTTCAAAGCTGGTTCATCAAAGCATGGAGTCATTTTGCTCAAAGCGACAGGTGAAAGGCCATTGGTTTCACAAATCAGTTCAGATTCGCCCCAAACATGGCTAGTGGCAGCAAAAGTGTGGATGACCGCTCCAATTGGCATGCAGTCAATATGGTGCCGATGAATCCACATTGCACTCATTCACCGGAGAAGGCACGAACGCCATCACCAAGGAACTTCTTTTCCTATCATTTCCCAGATGCTGGTGTGTACAGAAAGCTGTATGCTGCTATCCGGCAAGGAAAGAATCCATGGATGAAAAACAATGATGACGATGAAAAGATTGAGACTGAGAGCCCTCCCAAGACCCCTGGTCTTCCTACCAATGATGAGATTGATCATCAGCCCGTTATGATGGATCAGAAAGGTGGTGATGTGGAGTCAATTGCATCCTCAAGTCCGATGGCAACTCCAGTGCAGGTCAGGGACGTAGCAGACTCCGTTGTGAGTGTGCATACCCTCGACGCAACTCCTGTGGAAGCCGATGCCGATGCTGGTCATGGAACTGGGCCGAGAGTTGCGAAGCAGTTTGTCTATGAAACACCTCCTAGGCCAACCAAACGTGGGTGCAACACACCAATTTCAATGGATTACTCCTCGAACACAAGTTGCACATCAAAGGCCATGTCCCATAATCAAAAAGTGGAATTGGGCAAGAGTGGGTACCGTCGTGGTATCACTGATGGTGATGAAATCATCATCACTCCGCCTCCCGTGTCATGGGAGCAGGTTGTACAGGATGGGGCCCGATTCAAGGATGATGATGGTGACAAGAGCCCGGAATCGACCATGGCCCACCCATTTTTCAAGAAACGTCGTACAAATCCCACTTTGTAATTTCTGGGATTCCAGAGGGTAGCAGGCAGTCAAACAGATCAAACAGAAAACATCAGCAAACATGCTTCACCTCAGTGTACAACACTGTAGTCTCTACTGATGACGGTTTTTATTAGTCCAATAGATTACAACACTGTGTAGTTTCTACTGATGACGATTTTTTTTAGTCCAATAAATTATGTCCAATTCTTCTGAGTTCTGATCATTTCCATTGATTGGCATTTCTTGCTACTCAAAGTCCAAGATCACTTGGAAAACTGGTAAGCTCTTGGGAGAGCGTTGCCCGCAGATGCACAGCTACCAGACTGCAGTCCAAAAAAAAAGGCCTCGTTCTCATTATCTTGAAGTCAGAGGGCTTTATCAAAATAGTGAAAAGAATCAAGAGCCAAACCCAATTTACCACTTTCAATGATTCAATTCAATGAAATTCCATGGACTCAGGAGTTTTGTAATGTGATTTGCTTGTTAATTTTATATGTGTGACCCTTTTGTTTAGGCAGGACAGGTCAACCCAAGACTCTTATGCACTGCCCAGCCCTATCTGTCCTCCAGGATGGAACCAAAGCGAAGAGAAAGTTGAAGAAAGGCTGATCCTGGTTGAGGGTATGGCAGTCTACAGTTTGAGCACGGCCGGGGTGAGCAGTCAGTCAATGCTTCCAGTGTTGATACAAGCCGGTAAAAAATATTGTATTATTGTTTGATATTGGGAATACATATCTCATTGGAATTCCTATCTCTATGAACGTTACTTCTGATTATGATTCTGACTGCAGAATTGAATTGGCTGAGCTCACTGTCACTGTCTTCAGTAGTTCTCACGATTCTCACTCCACAGTCACAGTCAGTCAGTCAGTCAGACTAGACGATGTGCTGTCTGATTGGTTTGATTTGTCATCATGGTCTGAGTAGCTTACCTAGCAGCCCGCACAGACATCAGAAGTCGTTGCCATCATTATCACGCTTCTGAACCCCCTGACTGAAAATGATGGTATATTGTTTTAAATTTTATATCTGTATGTAATCATATAAATATAGTATATAACAGTTTTAAAGTTTAAGACATGCCAATTTGAATAACACAGTTTCCAGTGTCAGTGGCTAGGGGGATTCTAGTTTTGCTGCGTTGCTGCCATGACCAAATCCGAAGCAGATCGAATTTGCAAGGCAAAAAAAATGTGGTTCAAGATGAAGTTATTATGTCAGAAACTGTTCAGTGTGAATCAGTGATGTCTGCCTTTAGCAATTGATTGGGGGTGTAGTATCTCAGACAGAGGGTTGTATTAAACCTTACTAAATTTGATCTGAAACCTTTTCTGATAAAAATTAGAAGATGATGATATGAACGAAACCACGTCATTACTAATTAATTACAAATCACACCTACCCATAATACAGTTACTCCGGCAGTTTACCAGCCAAGGCACTTCCACAATGGGCATGTGAAGCAGAGAGATTGACACTGCAGAGCCTTGGATTCGAACAACGGCCGGTGGGAATTCATTTGCAATATCATATAAGTCGATGAATTATGTTTAGTTATGAGTGTATTTATCTTTTTTTTATGACACAATACGATTCATAAGTTCAATTGAATTTATATAATATGTTTTTTTAACAAGAGAACAATAATATATATTTACCCCACTGTCAAGTCAGATCCCATCCACCCAGTGTCAGAGAATAAGGAATGTGGGAACCTCAGAGATGGAGATGGCATCTGAGCTATCCCAACGGAGCAAAAAAACAATTTTTGGCATGATTGCACCTTGGCCAGATTTGCCATTAGACGTGAGCATGTCTAGTAATAGTAAGTTAAATGCTGCAGATCATGTGACCTGATCAGAATTTCCCATTGGTCCCCATCCAATCCAAATTGCCAATTTTCCATTTTTGAGGGAATTCTGGCTACAGCCAAGGCAGTCGCAAAAGGATTGCACCGGAGCATGCAAAGGGTTTTTGGTGGATCTGGCTTGCAGCTGTTCGTGCCAGAAAATGAACTGAAGGCTGGTGACGATTTGACATCAGCCCAGCTATCTCCAGCTACTGTTGAGGAACGGCCACTGCTGACAGCCGCCCCTACTTATGACATTCATAATTATGTGATTTGTTTCTTTCCCACATTTTTCTTGATTTATAATTTATGATGATTGTTATCCATTCTGTCAAGCAATATTCGTTTCTTGGTGTGATAAGTTTCCCAACTGAGACTGCTGATGAAGAGCATCTTACATTCAAAGCTTTGTGGTCACTGCTGTTCAACTCCAAGCTCAGACTGTACGTCGAACCAGAAGCACTACATAATATGTGGAATGACCTCAAAAATTCGTACAAAAGAGCAGACCTACAACCAGCTTTGCTACTGGGGATTGTTATGAGCCAATCCTCTCACGGTCTGTTTGGCTCTGGTCATCACCAATGGACAAAGCAGCAGACTGCTGAGCTATTAGCCGAGTCAATGACTACATCTGACTTTGAAAATATCAGGGAGTCTATGACTAGAGATAGATACGGAGATACCACTGATATACCTGAGTCACCCAGTGATCTTCCAGATATCCCCAGTGTGGCTAACTTTCCTATCTTTGTAGCTTGGTCAAAATTAGGAAGTACATTGACAAGCAAATCAGTTTCCAAAACCCTTCACTGGAAATAAAATTTGTGGGGAATCAAATGCCAATGAACTAAACATTGATTCGACAGGGTAATTATGTTCACACAGGTTTGACTCGAAATTCTACATGTTTATTGTTCCATCAATAAATTCCACACATGGTTATTTCGACAAGGGGGCGTAAAACGTATTAATTTGTTGATTTTGTTTTTTGTTGACTGATAATCCCACTTCCGAACCCAGAATCTGAAATTATCCAAGGCAAAACAAAAGAGCTGGTTTCAAGCTGTGGTGGCATTGTACAGGCTTGCGCTTGACTGGAGCTTGGATTCGGTGATCTTGGGAAAGGCAGTTGAACTGACAAAGGGCTTAGATTCTGACGACCGTATGATGGATGATGGTGAGGCAACTCACAATTTGCAAAAGATAGTTTTATTTAGTTTGTGCCATTTATTCTGGAAAACCCCGATTACAGCTCATATGATTTGATAGTCATCCGAAACAGAAGTTTTCTTGATCAGGATGATGTTGCAATCAGCTTTAGATTTGTTATTTAAGGAATTATGGGAAATAATATTTCATTACAGGAATGCCCTTTTTAACTCTGTTTGACATTACTTAGATTCAAGCAATCACCCCAACACATACCATATTCAAAAACGATGAACATCCAACTGCACACCCTGGAATGGAAAATTAGTGACCATTGGCCCACGCAATGTGACAAGCAACCGTGCTCCACTTGACTTAGGACCACGAAGATGCTGCTGGTCATGGGCCAGCCGATGATCACGCCCGCCCTCAGACACGCAAAGAGCTGGATGAATTGAAAGGGACTTTTTCCAACAAGTTGGTGATGACATACCACTATCATCAAGATCCCATGCTGCCATTGGAATTCAAAGCAATGTTCTGGGCATCACGTCCACTGTTGCATGAGTATGAAGCCACGCTTGACATTCAAAAGGATGGACAGGACATTGTTGAAATATTTTGACTTTGATTCTCAAGTCTCAATTTGACGAACTTACTTCCTATCTACTGTATTGCAGGATGTTGCAACAATTAACCAACTTTTTTCCAGGCCAAATTTCTGAAATGACAATTAGGTGTTGGTGTTGTTGTTGTTGTTGCTGTTGTTGTTGTTGTTGTTGAAAAAATGATGATACTGATACCACACATGTTTGGAGCCCCTACTATTAAACATTGAACCTTCAGTTATCGATAGGAGAAAACACTTCGGTGGAGAGCGGCCCGTGCAAAAGGGCAAACATGGTGGCCTACAGTCGTCAAAACAATGTGTTCAATCAACGACCCTGAAACCATGAAAATGTTGCACATTCCACTGACCGCGCGTGAGAATGACTTTGGCCTAGATGTTCACAAACAAATACTGGAGAAGTACTCGAAACTTTGCATTGAGATCAGTTCTGCTCGAAGCTGGTCCCAATGTCAATACACAATTTGTGTGCCAAACATGTTTGCCATCGTTCACCATGAGTCATTTGAACATCGTGAACGAGGCATGAATGTTCTCAAACGGATCTGGGAGGCTGTTCTTAATGCAGAAAAGGTGCTGAGCCATCCTGACACCAGGGCTGACGTCAGGGCTTCCTTGAAGCAAGTGTTGGACCACATGGCTTGGCACAAGGGGCAGGTTGCAAGGGAACTCTTTTTGGTTTGCCAACAAGGGGAATGGAAAGCCGGTGATCAACAGATACGTCAACTGGGTTTTTACCTTTTCGGCACCCCAGCCAATACAAAACATTTCCTCGAAGATACTTTTGCTCATCTTGCTGACATTGTCAAAAGAATGGTTCGCAATTGCAAGATCTCAAAGAATCTCATTTGCAGTTATAAATTATCTTTTTCATTGCCATCTGCCATTTCCTGTCAGTGTTTTTTTTGGTTTCTCCCAATCCCATTTATATATTTTTATGGGTATTACTCATGAATTACTATCCCTGCGATTAAATAAATATTGTAGCTTGCAGTGACCCAGACTCATCCAGTACTTACTTGCTGTATAATGAAGTCATTGTCACCTAAGGTGGAGCAAGTTCTTTTATATGACATGCGTTCCGTCACACAACTCCCTGGGATGGAAGAGGGTGGAGCCTACGCCTCGTGACTTTATGGATACAATGGCAGCAGGTGGTCGTCTAGACTCTGCTGAAGAGGCCCGGAAGGGCAAAGTGTTTACTGTCCCAACAACGTTTGCCCTGCCCAAATGCTTGAACTTCAACGCCAAGGGTCTCAAAAGCAATGACAGAGCAGCCGGCACTGCGGCCAACCAGCGTGCCGCAGCAGCCACGGCATGGATCCTTGCGAATTCAGCGAGCGGTTTCGTGAATGGGCCAATGTCATGGACAGGTGATACATGTCTAAACAGTTTTTTTTTCAAATTGAAAATTACATTTTTGGTGTCATTCACAAGAGAGATATGGGGTATTTAGATGAAATTCGTCAGATTTAAATTAAAGTCATGATACCTAAGACAATAAACATAATAATAATTATTTGGTTGTATCCCCGATGATGATTGTGTGTTTTTTTTTATGTCTGTCCTCAACCATGGAGGCACATTCTTACTCAAGGGTCACGTCTACATCAACCAATCTGGAAAGGCATTCCTATGTTTGGGTTTTCAAACCTACTCAGCACTGGGATTTCCACTGCAAATCAAAAAAGTGGACGGCAAGGACTAGGGTTACTGGTTATGTGTTGTTTCGATTTTGGTTTAACTTGGGTGGGACCCTCAAATCACGTCAGTTTGACTGTGATTCTTGGTCTTTTCAAGTGGTTTATAAATTATATAAGTTACCCCTTTTATTATTGGGGGTTGCCTCAAAATATTGATAAGTGGGTGAAAAGCTGGAATCAATCTTATTTGCCAGTCTCCTAAAATATCCACTTCAACCACCAGGACTATCTATTAGCAATTGCGTCGGATGCTGCCAACTATACATGGATGATGTGCAATGAGTTAGATATAAGTGGAACCGCAAAGTGGCGTATGCTACCAGTCAGCCTTCAGGTACGTTCACAACTTCCCGCAGTCCTTCGTTCCTTTGGGAGTGCCTGGCTCGTGACAGGCGAGCCCCAGTCACTGGTAAAATCTGCTGTGAAATCAGGTGTATTCCTCACAGTGAAATCATTGGAACAAATCCAGTCAATGTTGGGCTACAAGCTTCCCGACAAGGGACAGGGATCAGGAAAAAATGGTGCACTGGTAAAACTAGACCATGCAAAGTGCTTGGTTGATTTTCTCTGGCCGGGTGCCACGCCAGATGAAAAAAAACACATGGTGGATACAATTTGCGGAAAAACAGTATCTCGTGTGAAGTGTGCTGCTGATATCATCAGTGCCGTGAAAGAGCTTGGACAGGAAGGTGAACGTGACTTCAAGTTCGTGCATCAGGTGGCGTTAAATCAGGAACTAGTGGAGAAAGAAAGGAAATTGAGAACTCCATCTGATACACGGGAAGATAAGAAAACTTTCACCCCCAAGGTCTTGAAAGAATTCCTACCAAAAGTACAAGGAGTAGCCTGCAGCAGGAATCCCATGCTTTGTCGCTACCAGGCATTTTATCCTGGAACCATGGTCAGATTTGGTCAGTTGTTTTTTGGGTGGTAGGAAAGCCATTGTAGATGTTAATCTGAATTGAAGATGTTTGTATTTGTCGACACCTAAACTAATACTAACTTGGCTACTTAAGTAAAGATATCCCACAAGACTCACTCCGAATGACTCACTCAGGACATGTTGACGGTTTCTTGGAAACCCGTGCTGCGACATGGGGTGGGCCAGTCAGAGGGCTCACTGAATTTGACGCGTTGAAGGAGTGCGTTGTCAATTTCATCTGGGCCAAACATGCTTTTCTGAACCCAATGGATGATTCTGCCATGTATCCTGGCTGATTTGTTTGGCAAATCATGACCAACAAAAAAAATGTAAATCTAAATCCAATTTAGCTGAATTTACATCTCCTAATCCATATTCAATCAGGAGGTCTATGGAACGCCCCTGGCTTTTGAAAGCTCCGTGCCACTGTTATGTCCCAAACTCTTATATGATACTGGCTACCACCAAACAATAAGTGTTATTAAGTCGTAGTACGAAGTTGTTGAACAAATTCACTAAGGACTCATTAAATCATTACTTCAGTGAAAGGTTCAATCATTGTTGATTTTTCCAGTGGGGATATGAATACTATGAGTGTACTCAGTCTAATGACTGTATTACTTACTAATAAATTAAATGATGTGGAAAATCCCTCAATTGAATCCATGATAAATCCAAATCATCACGTTGCTGAGGCCAACTGATCAACAGTTGAAGGAGGCTGTTGAATCTTTTGATGCCAATACTGGTTACTTGGAATCAGATATCGACCAACCGGCTGCAGAGCCGGCCTCGTCATCAGCTGCGCCAAAACCAGCAGCTGCTGCTCCAAAGGCTGGTGGTAGGGGCCGTGGCAGAGGCAAAGCCCAGCCAAAGCCCCCAGCGGTCAAACCCATTCCAAAGCGCCGGGGCAAGGGTCGTGGTTAGAACGTGGATATTAATATTTCAACCCAAACAAATATTATCATAATATAATATTGATTCCACATATCTCCAATCAACCAATTTAGTTTAGTGAACAACCTGAATTTCAAAGATGCTATAATAATGTGTTCATTCGACCCCTTGCTTCAGATGTCGAAATGACATGAATAACGTGTCAACGGAATCCACGAACCCATGTCATATGTCAAACAATGACATCACGTGCCACTGAACATGTCAAAATGACGTGAAGCACAACCAAACTCTAAGAGAGAAAACACGCTTTGATCCTTCAGAAGTGGGGCCCGGGCCATGGGTTCATGCTTACCCCAAAGAACAAGTATAACACACATATGGAGGGTTTTGGATGTAAATCGATTCTAGTGATTGTCTACTCACTTGACATGATTACTTGATGTTGGAAAATCAAATAATAATGCAGAAATCACTACATTCCCTTAAATGTCACTAAATGTCACTAAATGTCCCTTAAATGTCACTAAATGTCCCTTAAATGCCTCTTAAATGCCACTAAATGTCTCTTAAATGCTCTTAAATGCCAACCCCCTTAAATGTCACTAAATGCTACTAAATACCACTAAAATCCCTTAAATTCACCATGGGCTCGTTCACCCTGGGCTCCCCCATGGGTCATGACAGTGTGCGGATCCGTTCGAGTGGTTGAGTCATGTCGATCCGGCGAAGGCGTCCAGCAAACTGGAAATATTTCACCACTGGTAGGATATCACCTTGGATCACCACTTTGGGGGAAGTGTCTCTGTCAGAAGCGATTTGTCGAATGAGAGCGGCAATTTCCTCCACGAGATAAAGGCATGCTAAGATTTCTGATTCGATATTATCAGAGCACTGGGGAAGTGCAACCGCACGACAGGCAAGAATTCTTGATGTGCCGCCTTCGATAGTATAGATGACATATCCCGCCCCCCCGAGCTGTTCTCTTCTATGGCAACTTCCGTCAAACTGTCCGACTACCTGTATAGGGGTTTTGTTCTGTCCTCTATCGGGGGGGTCAGCTAAGATCATTTGGCCCACTCCGATGGGTCGGGTGGCAATAATTTGGCACAAAGAAGGTTGGGGCTCATTGTCGGTAGGCTCAATGCGGACATTGGCTCGGAGGCCTGCACGGTGTGCGTTTGTAGGCATGATGAGCTTTAGCCAGGGGTGCCCAAGTGGGAGGGTCGCAACGGGTTGTTCTGGGCTCTGGGTTTAGAACTGCAGTGGCTGTGCACAAAACATCAGGTAGTGCCACAGCCTGGAGAGTAACCGCGTCGTTGTTGGTGATCTGCATGTGGCAAGGATGGTCATTTTCTGTGGGCTCCCCGCTCCTCGGACGTATTGGCGAATGTTGTGCATCGAGGGGATTGCTAAGAGACAATTGTCGTGTAGGCGGGTAAGCCATTCCGTGATGTTGAGTGTAACAGGGGAGGTAGAGTGCTGCATGCCTCCATGTTCGAGCAAGAGGCGCCGAAACTGATGCAGAACATGACTGGTGATGACGCACCCGGCGACATTGCATCGTGCGATCTGATCCAAGGATCTGACATGCTGCGGTGGGAAGGCTAAGGTCGCTGCCACAAGGACAGGGATGATACAGAAACGTGCCCAATGCTGCGTGGTATTGTCTCCGAGGCCGCATGCGACACATGGTGGGAGACTTGTCTCTCTGTTTGGCCACGATTCAGGCACTGAAAATTTGCCTCGAAGTTTACCAGCCACAGGGTACCAAGGGGAGTTGTCGGGTATACCCCACATGTCAGTTCCAAATAAGGTGGTGGCATCGATGTTATTGTCATGGCAACATTTTCGCACGCCGGTCCAAAGTTTAGCCCAAGGGGGTAGAGCCGGGTACGGGTACGACACAGCACACAAGGCTGTTCTGCTTGAAGAGAGCCAGCAGTCCGGAGGCGGAGACATTCATCATCGTCCTCGTTGACTGCCCACCGGAGGACAGCAAATCTTGCAACTCCGTTCACGGCAAGTTTAGGCACGGTAGCCAACTTATTAAGCCAGGTCCATGATACTCCTCCTGGGAGTAATTGCAGGCTTACTCGAGACTCCAGATATTGCAATGCATGTTCCTGTACGGCCTGATATAACGCCATTTTGAGCTGCCTGAGAAATTGGGAATGGTGCTGTCGAGTACATTGTCCTGCAATAATACGGAGCAAGGCAGCAACCTTGTCGACCCCTAGCAAAGGAATCCACGCCCAGAGCACTTGTTGCACGACTTGTCCCTGTCTAGACTCTGCGACCGGGTATCCCGGCGAGAGCAGACATGTGGGGCCGCGGTCAATGTAATAGCTGGGTCCAGTGCCGGCGCAATTCCTAGCCAGCGGAAGATATGCGGGAGATATCGTCCTACAAGCCACGGTCGGCCCAGGAGTAATTTGGACGACCTCTGTTGGTAAAGGTTGATGTCGTCCCAATTGAAACCGAAGTAGGTTGACTGATATATGTTGAGCGAGAGAATGAAACAATTGTTGGCGAGGCTTCTCTGTACGACAGAATGTGCAGGGGATGAGAAGAGGGCGAGTCTTTGGTTGGCTTTCAACATCACTCTGGGGTTAAGCAAACGCGTGCCCTTGAGCTCTTCAACTGTTTCCCAGCCAGTGTGGCATCTAGAAAATTTGCCATACAAGAATAGTCCCAAAGCTGTAGTTTTTCCTGTGATCAGGTGGGCGCCCCAGTTTGCACGTTCCAGAGCATTTAGCATGGTTTGGGAGGCTTGGTGATTTACCAAGATGCTACATTTGTTTGAACATCCACACGGGATGAGAAAAAGGGGGTCCACTGCGGCTACTCGCTCTCCTGCCAATACTCTGTCTACTTCAGTGGGGGTAAGGCATATGAACAGATTAGCACGGCACAGGATAGTGGTAGTAAGTAGTACTGCCCGCCCTCGCAAGGAGTGCTTTCCTTAGAGTGGCGTAACCTGTGCCTTGGTGTGAATCCAACCCGTTTAATTCAATGAGAAGGAAGAAAAATCAGATGTGGTGATTTTCCATTTTTCTGTGTTTCACTTGTTTGCATGCGGTTTGGATGTATCTACTATGCGTGGTTTAATAAAGTTTATATGTATACCGTGGCGATAGCCTCACGTTAGGAGTATACATATTTCGGCGCGGTTTTTTGAATCTAGATTGGAGTTTTCTCGCGAGCGTAGGTTTCGTGTTTTTCCATGGGAGGGTTTAGGGTGGGAATCTGTTACATAATCTTGCACCCCACATGCCCCATTTGAAAAACTGGTGTGAGGACCTCACGACTGGTAATACCCGTACGCATAGCCCATGCTACATTTTCAATTGGTTAAAAAAAAAGGGAGCCAACATGGGAGACCCACGACTGGCCTGTCGTACCGTACAATGCGAGCTACGCGCTGAATGGCTTGTCCCCCCCCCCCAGTTTCCTCTGTTGTGTTTTTGTTTCCGGTTTGTGGAGAGGGTCCTTTTTCTGTTTTTGGTGGCAGTAGCTAGAACGATGTCAAAGTACATCTCGCCATGGCACCTGTCGCTGTTATGTTCAATCTTCGCGCTGATGCACTGACAGCAGCTTACCGCGGAAATAACCAACGTGGGAGACCCACGACTGGTAGCAAAGCAGCCCACTACCTGTCACCAACTGGTGCTACAGCTGTCCAATTGACGCAGCCTGCCACATCGTCATACCGAGATGGAACAAGCTGCGCTGAACCGCATGGCCCAATCAATTGCCTAGCTGACATTGTGCCAAGTTACAGGTGAAGAAGATTGCGACTGCCACCAAACTTTTAGAGAAAGCGTGCCAGAAACTCCGGGGCATCTCTGAAGTTCCGCTCCAGCGGATCATTGACTTTGACAATGCAACGCGGCAACTACATCAACTTAGTTGCATTTTGGATAGCTGCACGTTCACAGCGAGCCATGAAGTCAGTCAAGCACAGGAAGCTCTCTTGCTACTGCCCCGTACCGAAAAAGGATCTAGCACGTCTTCTGAAGAACATTATGCCAATCTGCCGGAACTCATGACGAAGATGTTCTGCAAGAGCACTAGAACTCACTCAAGTCTGATGACAGACAAAGCACCCGTGAGAGGACTCTGAGTGGCTCTAAGCGCCGTTAGTTTCTGTCGTTTCACCTTTGCTCCGCTTTCACACCACGTTTCACCTTTCAACATCTTCTTATCAGATGCGACAAGACAGCATCTTGCTGGCTTTTGGATCGTATCCATGAATCTGTGAGCATGTTGCCCGTGCGGTTGGACTCTGTGATCTCGGGGCTCCTGGGTGGGGGGAGCCTTGGTTTCCGCATTGTGCATTTGTTGCTTCCTGGCTCACAGATTGTTGTATGGCACTTTGTTGTTTGTTGTTTCGCTTTTGTTTTACATTGTCATACCAATCCCTGAGGTGATACAATGTTATTTTCTCTTCGTACATCCTCCAATTATCCATGAACTGATCAGCTGACCACCAGCCGTGCTGGTTTTTGTTTTTGTGTTTGGTTTCTTTTGTTTGCTTTTTTGGTGTTTTTGCCTGTATTGTTTGTTTTTAGGTTTTGGTGCTTGCTTCTTGTCTTGCACGGTGACAGCTTAATGGATTATGCAGCGATCCAATTCAGTTCTCTTTTGCATCACATTGTCATTGTGAACAATGTTGCCACTATGCTGAAAGTGGAAACACGAATTGTATAATCGAAGGGTCCTCCTCTTTGTTGATATAACTCAGCCCGAGGGGGCGCCGTTAAAGGCAGATCTAATAGTCCCACAATGGATGACTTAGTGACTTAGTGAAGGCCTTCTATGCAATCGAGGTACATCTGCCATCATTCTGGTAGAAAGGGTGCCGAGCAAGAGCAACTCGGCGGACGAGCTCTCCCGATTCGAAGGTCAGAAGGCTTTGTTGGAAAGCTTATTTCCTACCAGGGTTTGAGTGCCAACACCAGGTTGCAGAGAACAGACGACTCGGTTCTTGAAAAAGGGGGGATATGGAAACCGATCCGATCCAGCCGCTTAGCAGAAAGCCAGCTGATGATCCAACCAGACGGGTCGAACAACCAACAGGCTGGAAACTCGGATGTGCAGATTCAGAATGAGAAAGCCCAAATCTCAAACCGGATATTCCCCCGATCGTGAAAAAGGAATGCTGCGCCGAGTGAGTTGTGAAGTGCATGAGCAGCTTTGAATTTGTTGAGATTGGCATGTCACATCGATTGATTGTTTTTTAGGGTCAAGGAGTCAGAGACAAGAAGGGATTTTATACAACGTGGATAGAACTTTCTTGGATCCTTCGACTTGATCTTTTCATCCTTAGCTGCATGAAATACCCTAAAAAAACAATCAACAGAAACCAAACCGAGGAATCGACTATCTTTTGTGACGTGCTCTGTTTTCTTGATTTCAGATTTCGAAAGATTAGTAACTGAAACTATTGACATGTTACATTGGCTATCGAAAATCAGTACTGAAATTTGGGACATGTCGAATTGGAGTTGGAAATGTTCAGATGTTAACGAGTTGAGTGTCGTGAATTTTGGCTTGGAGACCTTCAACGAAGAAGGCCCTAAGAGCATCTGAGCTGTTTCATGTTCATGTCATTTCAAGTGTTGAGCCACTTGCATGTAATAAAAACATGTTGACATGAACATGACATCATCGAACATTTCACTACATTGACATTTTCTTTTTCCCGCCCTCCCTGACCCTACGACAGGAACAGGGGGGGATATGGAAACCGATCCAATCCAGGATCCAGCCAGACAGGTCGAACAACCAACAGGCTGGAAACTCGGATGTACAGATTCAGAATGAGAAAACCCGAATCTCAAACCGGATATTCCCCCGATCGTGAAAAAAGGAATGCTGCGCCGAGTGAGTTGTGAAGTGCATGAGCAGTTTTGAATTTGTTGAGATTGGCATGTCACATCGATTGATTGTTTTTCAGGGTCAAGGAGTCAGAGACAAGAAGGTCGTTGGTACGGTTCAAATGTGCATGTAATTCGAGGGTTGACGACGTAAGCTGTCCATGGGGCTGACTTGATGACCGAGGGCCTTTGAGCTTTATCACGACTCTTGCATGCGCTTGTGGATGCATCTTTTCATGAACTAGTCCTCCATGTTCTCCTTTCTCCAGGTAGGTTGGGTCCTGCGCGTGCTGAGGTCGGCTTAGGTTTTGCCATGGTAGGTTTGTTCAGGCGCTTTTGTCTTTTGCCCTCCGCTGGTCTTGTTCCGTGTCCGACGGCCTCCGCTTTTCTTTTCCCTTGCCCTTTCAGGGTTTCCCCGCTTTGGGCCAGGTTTGCTTGTGTTGCTGTTTGCTCCTTCCCTCTTCTTTTGCGTTCTCCTTTTTGCGTCCTGGTTAAGTAGCTTTCATCTCATTTTCATCTTCACCTCATCTATTTCCTTTCATTTTCATCTTCATCTCATTGTCCGGACCTTAATTTTCCCACCCTCCCGCGGGAGTGTGTGTGTGTGGAACATCGAAATAGATGTAAAACTTCTATTTGAGCAGGGGGTAGCGGCAGATCATTTGAGACCGCTACCCGCGAAGACACCCATTTGATCTGGTGATACTGAATGGAATTTTCACTCCAGGACATATCCATTTGTTTGCAGTACATGTGCAGTTCAATTTGGATTTAGTTGCAGACATGTCGAACCTTACATGTCAGTTTAGCTACAGTTGCATGTGCA
>Ga0126342_10003900_pt1 | contig 25051 bp, 26 predicted proteins | sample Cyp1metagenome_FD_92528 | JGI IMG/M metagenome (GOLD analysis project Ga0126342, IMG submission 92528) | Coral microbial communities from Lord Howe Island, Old Settlement Bay, Australia - Cyphastrea 1 metagenome | ecosystem: Host-associated > Invertebrates > Cnidaria > Coral ...
CATCGTTACGCAGTGCTACGTTGATGGATGGGGTGGGGTGGGGTGGGGTGGGGTGGGATGATAACGTTCATGTTACGCGTGATGCACAACGCACTGCGGTGTTGATGTAATGTTCGTGCACGCTGACATCGTTACGCAGCGCTACGTTGATGAATGGGGTGGGGTGGGGTGGGGTGGGTATTCAAATTGAGAAAGACAACGCTTGGCTCCCATGAAAAAAAACAGAAAGGGAGTGGACACGCCTCCCAAAACTAACACCACGAAACCCTCATATACGTGGTAAAAAATGCACACACACACGCTATGCCTATGGGAAAAGCGCTTAATGAAGCGCGCGTTTACAGGACGACCGAGCGTTGTTGGTTTATAAACCCCATTAACTATAGTTATTTGCGTACCATAAACCTTAGTGAAATTGGAGTTAAAAACCAACTGAAGGCTATCTTGGGGGCCTCACATTGTAGGGTGTAACTAGGTTAACATAGGTTAACCAACTGGATGGGCACACACTAATTAACTGATTTTTGTCTTTTGGTTTGGGATTATCTACATTCACTCACCAGCTAAGAATTGGTCATTTTTTGGGTATCTGGCTCATTGGCAATGGTCATGGCAGTGTTTCATGGGTATGACCGTTGAAATCGGTGGACTGTGGGGTTTGGCCCAGGTGAACTGTGGGGCCTGGTTCGAGGGGAAAACCAGAGGTCACAAAGCCATGTCTTTCAAATTTCCATAAATCTAGGTCAATCTTACATGGATACTTTAATCCTTTAGTCTGTTGGTATTAGTGGGAATATCTACTAACCAGCAAAGAAATTAATTTGTTGCAGGCTATCTAAGATTAGCAATGAAATCTGGGTAAATTTCATCCCGACCGAACCCTGTTCTCCCGAAGCCTGGAATCATGGTTTATTTTGGGGAAATCATCCCCTTTTATGGCCGCAAGATTCAGGTTAGTGAAATATTCTAATTTACCCAGATCAATGGTGGATCCCCAATAGCTGGATCAAATGGTTGGTTTTTTACCTGGTTTATTTCATGAAAATCCGATTTATAAATGGATGATTTAGGGGTACCCCCATTTCAGGAAACCTCTATATCTACAAGCCATTTTGGCCTGAAAATATAGGGGCCCGCGCGACCTAATCAATACGCCAAACGCTTCGGGATGTATGTTTCATTACAATGCCAATACACAGCAAGCACAAGGAGCAAGACATTCAGTCACTTATCAAGGATCCTAACTTCAGAGCTGAAAATCCATTTAGGTAAATTATACCAACTGCACTGAAGGACCACATCTAAGTTCTGCCTAGTAGGACCAATTACCTTCTGGTAAACTAACACAGCTATTGAAAATGGCCCATTTATAGTTGATTTACCCATCAAAAATGGTGATTTTCCATAGTTATGTAAACGTTTACCAGAGGGTATGCCAGAATGTCTTTCGAGTACAGCAGACTTTACACCCCATACTTCATTGCGACCATGAGATTTTTCACCAACACCATGGCATTATTTGTGAACCCAATGAGTGACCCTGGGTTCTAACTGGTGAAAATCCACCTACGCACAGTCCCATTGCATCAGCGCGGGGTTAGATTACCAAAGGGTGGGGTTCATACGGCTCTGTGTGCAATTCATGTTTAATTAATGGCTATGAACCTGCATGGACTAGCAATTTTGACATTCACCAGAGGTCGAGGGTTTGAGCTATCTTCGAACATGGGCAGTCCATTCTCGAGTTGGCTTTCAGAAGAACTTCCTGGCCATTCGCTTCCGATGTTTTACTGTGCTGAATGCGGCTGCCGCGCAAGGCGAGGATGGGTTGTAAGTCGCCATTCTGTGAGTCCCCTTTGTTTGGTTGTGACATGTGTTTCCCCGGATTTTTTTACGTGTTTGATTCAGATTTGGCTGATTTGGCTGAATGATCACGACGACTTTCACCGAGGTCGGTGAATTCGTTGAATTCAGTTCGTCGATCGTTAAAACTTTACGTTTACCCTCTGGTTATGTCAAAAAGGCAATTGAAAATGGCCCAGTCGAAATAGTGGATTTTCCCATGAATAGCATGGTGATTTTCCAGTTCGCGAACTGTAAACGTTTACCAGCGTTAGCTAAGTTGGCGAACATAACTCCAATAACTTGGAATAACTTGGGTTTATGGTAGATATACCGATACTTAATGGGATTATCAACCAACTTATAACTGATGGGCCCCACAATTCTATTTGGAAAGACTCTCCGTAATCCGAAGGTGAAACTGTCAGCACGGAATCAGCAAACCAGAACTGGGGCAAGTGTGGTTTCACAGCCAGGAATCGACCCTTTAAGGTAAGTACATTTGGCGGAAATCCAAAAATTGCATCAAGATATAATTACATATTATGCAAGTATATAAATATGATTATAACTGATTATATATATATATATCTATCTATAAGTGTGTTTGTTTATCTATATGTGCAATGATTTACATATAGGTTAGATGTCTTTGTTCCCAAGGATGAAGATTTTTGATGACCTTGATCGCCAGAGGGTAGATCATGTTCTGTCCAGAATCCAACGTAGTTTTAGTTTGAGTGCATTAAACCCCCAAAAACAAAAACTTGAAACACACGCACAAACATATATATATATATATATATGTGTGTGTGTGTACATATATGCATATGTATCTATATATCTATATATACTCTAGACAAGTATATTTTTGGACTGGGTTGTTTTTTCCCCATAGTTTTTCAACTTTTTGGGGTGCTAAACCTACTTAAGCCTGCCGGAGTTCCAGGAGTTTCTGCGCGATTTCTGGAGTCGCAGCTCTTCCGAACTCAGGGCTGAAGTGGTGACGCTTGGCATGGAAAAACCTTGCAGGATGGGACCCACGTTGGCTGTTGCGTTCAGAAACGTCTTGTTTTTGCGGCTGATATATAAGTGGTTTAACTATGGTTTATGATGGTTTAACTATGGTTTATGATGGCTTAACTATGGTTTATGATGGCTTAACTATGGTTTTTGGTGGCTTGACTATGGTTTATGGTGGCTTAACTGATATATTTAACTATGGTTTGTGATAGATATATCAGTTGCCTCATATGTGGCTTAACTATGGTTTATGATAGATATAACTATAGTGAATGGATGTTAATGGGGTTTATAAACCAACAAACACAATTGTGAAACCACCATCCTGTGGTTAGATACTAACTTTAATATCCTGAAATATTTTTTTGCGGTGAACTTTACTAACCAGCTCAAACATCGATTTTTTGACAGGTGCCTAAGAGTTACCAGTGCGATTGGTTGGTTTTTAACCCCCTTAGGGATTCTTATAGAATCCCTAAGAGTTACCATTCACCATCTATCACTATGTTTTTGGTGTTTTTGTTTGATGTGGTAATCCAAATAATAAAACATTCAAACAAAAAACAGCATGGTGTTTGATAAAAACCATCCCCAGTCATGGGAGTTTTCTATGGCAGCCAGGGTTTCCCACATGAATGGGCCCATCTAGTTTTAAGGTGGTTCATAAACCTCATGAATACTATAGTTATAAGTACTGGACCATAAACCATATAATTATCCTGGACATTCCAAATCCTAGAATTTCACGGAAATCTAGGAAATGACATTTTTTTGCTCAAAACGATGTCAAATTGATCAAAACTCCTTATTGACTCAATGTCCTTGAAAATCACCCAAAACCAATGAGTTGTGGATGTCGCAGGCTACAATGTTTCTGCACGACATGTGGTTTTATTTTCAGTTTTGATGTTCAAAAACGTCAAGAATTACCCGCAAAACTCCCGCATCAAACTCCCGCAACTCCTGAAAAGTCATACAATCAAATTTTCTAGAACCCACCTGATCAAATCATTGACTGCAAACCGTATGACAAATGCAAGGTCACTGAACAATTCGTTGCAACTGGAATTCTGAACTCCACTAGAAAGCAAGAAATGCTAGAAAATTCTTGGAAAAGGATGCTCCAGGATGGGAGTTACCAACTTATAGCTCGCTATCCTCAGCCCAGCCCCAGAAATTGTGTGTTTTTTTTCGTTTCCCCAAGGACTTAGCGATTTCACCTTAAATTGTGGACAGCTGTTTCCCACTTAGATGGGCGAGTTAGTTAACTAGTTAGTAAATGGATAAAAAATCATTGGGATTTTTGGGGGGTAACAAATCCATCCCCAGTTACCAGGCCCATAAATCGTGTTTTTCCCATGGTGGACAGCTGTTTCCCACACCTTGGGATGCCATGGTGGGTCGAGGTACAAAGAAAGACATCAGATCCTCTTCCTGGGCGAGGCGAACTTCAGCTTCGCCGCCGCCGCGCCTTGGTGACACCGCCTGGTAAACGAACAGGTTGCTACAGGATGGGGCCCCCGTTGGATAGCGTAAAAATAGTTGGTTTATAAATGGCTGAAATTCTATATGGTTTATGGTAGATATAACGAACTAGATAACTATGGTATTCATGGGGTTTATAAACCAACTTATACTCCTGAATAGTCTTTTGGTATTAATGGGAATATCTACGTTCACCAGCAAAGAATTTGTCATTTTTTGCAGGCTATCTGGCTGATTGACTATGAAAACTAACAGGTTGCTACTGAAAATGGCGATAGAAATAGTGAGTTTTCCCATTGAAAATGGTGATTTTCCAGTTCGCAACCTGTTAGTTTACCAGAGGGTAGTTCATGGCTCTAGATGCGAACCATGGTGCTGGAATATGCACACCTACATTTACCCCTTAAAAATTGCCCAGTTTTGTAGGTAAATATCCAGCACCATGGTTCGCATCTGGGATGGGGAATATAGCCATGGACAAAAAAAGAAATGGATGGGAACTAATCCGACTGATCTGAGCGATTTCAATAGGAATATCATGGAATATCTAGCTTCACCAGCTCACTTTTTATTTGTTTGCAGGGCATCTAAGATGGGCAATGTTCAACAGTTGGTTGAACTTTTAATCAGGGTCGAGTTTTTGATTCAACAGGACAGAAAGACTGCACTGGTGAAGTTTTGGTCGAGTTAAGTACACCAGCGACCCCATGCATGGTCGACCATTTACCCAAAATTGGATGATGTTTGAGGTAAACTAGGTAAATATGTCATATGCAGGGTGTATGCGCATATTATATGTGTATCACCTCTATGTGAAAATCCAGGTTTCCCAAAGTTACCGCCGGAAAGGCGTTCCTGGCTGCGAGGTGCAAAAAAGCTTCTGCGACGCCACAAGTGGCGGCATCACAGCCACCAGCTACGAGTCGAAGGAGGAGCTACTGAAGAGGTTCGGTGCCCGTGGAGTGCTGGGAGGTCTTGAAATTGAGTGCCAGGATGTGATGAAAAAGGGTAGTTCTGAGATAAAAGTCAATATATATATATACATATGAGTTGCCTAGATTGACAGATACATACATAAATAATCAGAAATAAATAAATAAATAGACAAATAATTTATATATATATAGACAGACACAGACATGCACACATATTATAGACATGCAGGAGTGTAGGCAATGATATGCCTGAGCGTGGATGTGTGAAGGTTGGGATGTGTTTAAAGCTGCTGAGTCGTAGGCAGTTGAAGGTGGTTTACAACTAGTATATCTATGGTCTACGTGGGTCTATGGTGATTAAAGCTGTAGTTAGATGGGCGAAACCGAACCAACAAACATAACTGGGGTTGCTTAATGATGGTCCCATTGGTCCCGTTCTCATCCCATTATTCTCCCATGAACATGGTTCAAAACAATGGAAAACCATAGGAAAATGGTGATTTAATGGTGATTAATCCATGATTTTTTCATGTTCAATGGTGAAATGCTAAGTTACCCTCTGGATCCCTCTGGTAAATTAACAGTTCGACCCTGAACAATCACCAATTTTCAGTGGTTTCACTAGTCTTCCAACTCCGTTTTTTGCCAGAGTCGAATTGTTTAATTTACCCTCTGGCAAACGTTTACATAACTATGGAAAATCACCATTTTTAATAGGTAAATCAACGAACTAAATGGGCCATGTTCAATAGCAAACTGTTAGTCATTACCAGAGGGTACCTGTTAGGGTAAATCTCCATTTTTCCCAGGGTTTCCCACATCCAGGTTCCAGATCAAACGACGCTTGCGCAGCTTGGCCGCAGAGGATTGGCACCCGTGGCTTCCAAATCCAACACATCCCCCGTTGATGGAAGAAGTCGGGACCATCCTTGACGCTTGCATGCGTGCAAGCGTGCTACCGGAGGCCTCCGTTGTCCTGTGCCTTCGACTGTCATCAGTCATCATCAGTCATCATCAGTCTTTCAGCCTATGTGATGCTTTATTGGGGCAAGTTTCTGGAGCACCGGAGCACTTCAGCGCCATTGTTTGGATGTAGTGATCCCATACATATCCTAAAAGCATTCAGCAGAGCGCTGCGGACACCAAGCAGGATTCTGAAGATGCTACTTGGATCTGCTGAACCTATCAGTGGCTGTCACAAGAGTTTTGCTAGGTTGTTGACTCACGTTAACTCCGTTTTCGTTTTCTCCGTTACAGGTACTGTAGATCTGGGGCATTCTAAAACCGAAACTCCTGCGTGTGTACATCTGAATCATTCCGAATTTGTACATGCGGCATCATGTTGCATAATGTGGCCACCAAAATAGCTGGGTACACAGAGACCATACTATATCAATATATATATAATATATATATATATATATCATACTTTATCATACATATTATATCATACTTATCCATAGTTGATATTCTGCTAGTGTCTGTGATGTGGAAGGCCCCCAGATGATTTTTCCTCAGTGTTGGAGCTTGTTTGGGGCCCCAACATGGATAGAGAGGTCATACTTAAAAATCTGCCAGTGTTTGTGATTCTTTTCCGTAGTGCTGGAGCCTGTTCGGGGCCCCAAGTCATCCCCTCTCAATGGAAGCCAGGGTCCACTAGATGCCAAGGGCTGGAAGGATCCAGCAGGATCAAGGGTCGGCTGTGTGAAGGCCAGGACCTGCCAAGCTTCACATATCTTGACATAGCTTGACTATGCTTTATTACCTCCTAGGAAATCTTGAGAAAAAGGTAGAAAAGGGTTTGGGATTCATGAAGCTCTGAAGGCAAACGAAGGCAAACGCACAAACGCGGGAGTGTGTCCTGGGATAGAGAAGTCATACTGAAAATATTGCCAGCTATTTTCCTTAGTGCTGGAGGCCCCAAGTCATCCCCTGTCAATGGAAGCCAACAGAATCCACTGCCAAAGGCTGGAAGGATCTAGAAGGATCGACGGCTGTGTGTTGCCAAGCTTCGCATATCTTAACATAGGTTTACTAATGTTCACTACAAGGTGGTGCCCTCCAGTGATGTTTGTTGGTTTATAAACCCCATTAGCCATAGTTATCTATAGTTATATCTACCATAAACCATAGTTAAGCCATTTATAAACCAACTTAGCTATCTAAGATTCTAGGGGGCACCACCTTGTACCTCTTCGATAAAGGATACAAAAAGCTTGAGAATTCATGAAGCCTTGAATGCAAGATGGGATAGACAGGCCATAGTTAGAATTCTGCCAGTGTCCGTGATGTGGAAGATGGGATTAATGGTGGCCCCCCAAATTATAAGCTGGTCTATAAACAAACCTAACAACAGAAATATCCACATTATCCCTAGTTGAACTAATCATAAACCAACCAACTTCGCCCAAGAACTGAGGCACCACCTCACCTGGTCTGGTAGTATCCTTGCTCCCCCGGTGCCACTATCAAGCAGCAGAATGTAGTAGGAATTTCAACTGCAGATTTGGTCAAAACATATGGGCATTGGTCAAAACCTATTACCATATTTTGGGTGAATAAACATCCATCACTGTAACCAGCTATTTTGGGCTACTTAGGGTCCCAGGGTTTTGCTTCATAGAGATTTGGATCAGTTTTGCCGAAGGCTCATTTTAGCACTCTTACAATGTGGGGCCCCCTAGTTATAAGTTGGTTTATAGACCCATTTAACTATGGTTATAACTACCATAAACCCTGGTGAAATTGTAGTTATAAACCAACTTGGCTATCTTGGGGGCCTCACATTGTAATGCAGGAACATCATGTCGCACTGAAGTTGGTTTAGGTTGGGTGTACCAGACTAGCAGGGAAACGAACCACGGCAATTTTCAACAGGGAAAAAGTGAACCAAGGCCCTTCAAGTGAACTGGTGTATGAAATTGACTAAATAGATTTTTTTAAATTGGGCCTGAGGGGGGATGGGGAGTTGAAAAAAGGGGTCGAAACTTACAGATTTGTAAAACCAAAGTTTGCGCGAATTTTCTTCCTGCACATTTTCGTTTTTGAAACATCTTTCAAAAAGATAGGCCGGGGAGGCCTGGGATTCTGTCATGGTTCACCAATCCAACAGGGTCGCTGGTTTGGGGTCCCCGGGTACTTTTGGGGTGTAAATTGGGTAACAAAAAAAGGTGAAATGACCCAGTTGCCCCGCAAAAGTGGCGATCATTTACACCCCAATAGCTTGGAGCGAGCCTGTTGAAACATGAGTTTTTGGTCATGGCTAGATTCCCATTGTTAACTAGGTCAATCTTACATGGATACGTTAATCCTTTAGTCTTTTGGTATTAATGGGAATATCTACTAACCAGCAAAGAATTTAGTTTTTTAGGCAGGGTATCTGGCTGATTGGCAATGACTAGATTCTCATTGTTCAGGTCATATCCATCAAACAAATTCCCAACATGTCAATGGCCATTTCAGGAACCTAAACCGGAGGTACCTACCATATAAGGCCTATTTTTAGCCTAAATTTCAGGGAATACCACAAAATATGGCCAGAAATATGGTACATTTACGTAGCTCCATCTGTTCGGATCCTGTTTCATTCCCATTTCGCCATGTTTGGCCCATTAGGCGACTTGGAAAGGGATTGCAATGCCGGGACACCTGGACACGAAACCCACTTTTTGAGCAGAGAGACCTGCCACGTTTTCGTTTTCGTTGAATAGATACCTTGGATTTATAGGAATATAACCAGCAAAATATGGCGATATTTAATAGGGATGTTATGGAATGTAATCTGGATATGTTATAGCGACCCACTGCGACGTTACAGGCATGATGGGTAGTAGCGGCAACTATCCCAAAAAAGCGTGAATTCAGTCAGTGAGCCATGATTGTCATTTATCCTAACTTGTTTGTTCTTTTAAAAGTTGGAATGTTCCATTGCCAAGACCAATAATTGATGTATGATGATTGCAATCCTTTTTCTTGCTACATCCCAGTTTTTTGAGAGGTTGTAGCCAACAAGCACTAACCACGAATTGCTAATTGTGGCAACATCTAAGCCTCTAAGCACGTTCATGGTTGGCACGGTTTAAAATTATTAAGGGGACACTTGAAATTAGATTGTGAATACTGGCGTCCTTGGTAATTCAATACTTGGGGGGGCAGTTCCAAGTACAAGTGGATATATATTTCATCATACCCTCTGGTAAACTAACATAGCTATTGAAAATGGTGATTTATAGTGGATTTTCCCATTAAACATGGTGATTTTCCATAGTTATGTAAACGTTTACCAGAGGGTATATTTGGGGTCCCCATATCCCAAGTTATGGGGGTCCAAAACTGCCCCAGGCGAATGCCCTCCGGTCATCGAACATGACTATGGAAAATCATAATTTCAATAGGTAAAACACTATAGAAATGGATCATGTTCAATGGTTATGTCAGTTAACTGGAAAGTAATCCCAAAACATGAGGCCTTAGTGGTGTTTGCCAGGTGACCCCTCTCTAAACAACTTCCAAATTTGTTTCTGTTTGAGTTCCCAATTGAGCCATTAATGTTGTACCATTATTGATTGTTTATGAAAGAGGGGGTATGAACTTACCTGCTTTCTTCGGATTGTGATGACCCATCATAAATAGGGATGCCTATTAACCAAGCAGCATTCATAAGTACCATATTCTGGGTAGGTTATAACGACCTCATGCCGACGTCATTGAAATGCTGCTTAGTAAGGGGTATCTATCCCTCAAAAGCCGAACATTGCAGATTAGTGAAGAAGGCGATGGAGAGAGAGACCCGGACTTGTGTATGTATATATATATATATACATTATGGCTTTGCTTCCCGTTTCATGCCATTTCATACTTGGATGTGGTCCCACTTACTATATAAGTGGTTTTTACATATGAATATATATATATATAGCCCATATGTCACCATATGAATAAGTGGGGATCTTCCATATAAAACCGGAGCCGTCTTACCCATTCACTTTCCGGGCCCGCCCAAGTGGGATTTCACCGGCTTTTCATGGTGACTTCAATGTGAGGCCCCCGTTCGATAGCGTTCAGTTGGTGAACATAACTACAAAACATAGCTACAATTTCACTAGGGTTTATAGGTGATATATCTATAGTTAATGGGGTTTAGAAGCCAATTTATAGTTGTTGGTTAATGGGGTTTATGGCATAAGCATAGTTAGATGGGGTTATACACCTAACGTTTGGGGGCCCCACATTGTAGGAATATCATGGGGAAGATGGCGCAACGCCCCAAGAAATGGGAAGAAACGGAGGACATGAATGGTGATTTCTTGACGAGTTCATGGAAGAGACTACTGGGAGTTTTTTTTTCATAATGACTCTGGGTATATTACCATATGGTTATTTAACATAGCCATGGAAAATCCCTTATAAATGGATGTTTATAGCTGGGAAAATCATCTATAAATGGCCCATTTTCCATGGCTATGTTAAATAACCAGAGGGTATAACGACCTCACTACAACCTCGCGATAGATGATGGTTAGTAGGGGTAAGTAACTATCCCAATATAGCCATATTTCAGGTCAGTGAATTAGTTATTAGAATTTACCCAGATGAATGGGATTTCTGGGCTGGGGATTATTTTGGGCCAACCGACTGGTTTGATACGAAATCGGTACTTTGATATTGTGCTATCAAATGGCGATCATCCGTAAAACTCGTCCATTCACCAGCTAAAGATTAGATCTTTTTGGCAGGTATGTAAGATATGTAAGATTTACCATGGCTATAAGTTGGTTTATAAACCCTCATGAATATCACAGTTTCTATGTACCATAAACCAAATGTTTATCTAAGATTCACCATGTACCCTCTGGTAAACTAACATAACTATGGAAAATCAACATTTTCAATGGGAAAATCCACTATAAATCACCATTTCAATAGCTATGTTAAAATGCCAGAGGGTATCTTTGCATATTTTGGCAGCTGCGGGGCCCGGCCTAGGTCTTCTATTCCGTTCCCGTTGCAACTGCTGGCGCCTCGGTGGCGCCTTCCTTCAGTGTCATTCAACATGGATGGGAAATCTCCGTTTTCAATGGATGGTTTTCATGGCAAAATCAGGGGAACATATACGCAAAATCCATCATATACCATCTGGTTATGACTAACATAGCCATGGAAAATCCCCAAAATAAATGGAGGTTTAGTTCGCTGGGAAAATTATCTATAAATGGGCCATGGCTTCCATGGCTATGTTAAATAGCCAGAGGGTACATGCTACAATTATTATTTGTTTTACTGGGAAAAACCATCCATGATATCAAGATGTTCAATTGTCATGTTTGATCCGAGTGCCACGGGTCTTTTTTTAGACTTTGACCAGCTTGGCATATGGTAACTATCGAAAAAGATGGAGAAAAGGTTTAATTTACCACTATTTTACGATTGGATTTGATTTTCTATTGTTTAGAATGGCTATGAAAGTGAATGATGGGTTTATCCTGTACCCATATTTATCCCACAAAAAGACATCACTTTTAAAGCATGGGAACAACAAACCAGGATAATGGTTTGTCCAAAGTCTGATCATAAGACATATCAAACGTTATTCAGCTGCCTCCAGCATCATCTGGTTGGGGGTTTCAACTTTTTAAAACTATGTGTTGTTCTTCAACAATACTGGCGAGTTTCAACCATACTTGTGATGATTGGTTGAGATGGCGAGCATATTTTTGGGTTAAAACATATTAAAACCATTTCAATCCACCAGCCAGTCATCATCATCTACTACCACTGTTTCTTGTTGATCTCAAACTGTTTCCAAGCCCTGGGAGGATTCAACTAGACATTTAGAAGCAGGCTGTTGGGGTAGTTTGTCACCACTTCTCGGCATTGGTGATTCGTAATGTGCCTCCAGATGCCTTTCACGACCAGTTTGTGTTAAAGTCTGAGGATTTACGGTGATTAGTTTTGGTATACGGTATACCGTATGACAGTCACCTGCCCCATGCTTTTGTTCCCAAAAGCACATTGTTGAATCTGTCAGATTTGTTTTCGAAGGGCATGTTCACGTCCCACTCCAAATGTTGTGCATGCACATGGAGGATGTTTTGTGTACTTGGGACTTTGCACCAATGTTGGCAAGCCGACAACAAATACATATATCCAATCATATATGTTATTGGTATAGGTGAATATATAATATAGTAATTGACAAATTTCAGTGTGAGCTGACATTTGCACAGTCTTCCATGTCAGGTTGAGCGGATTTCATGGCATATCGGCACGAGCACTTGGGACAGTCAGGGATTGCCTAGGCGTAAAAGTGCTTGCCATGCCAGACCGATTGCCTTACTTGCCTTGATAGGTCCAGGCTCCTACATTTGTATCGCAGTAATGAGGAGTTTTTCATTAGTGGCTTCCTGTTCCTTTACCCTCTGGTAAACTAACATAACTATGGAAAATCACCATTTTTAATTGGTAAATCCACTATATATGGCAATTTTCAATAGCTATGTTAGTTTACCAGAGGGTACTTGGAAGATCAACCCTTCATAAGCCGCTCTAAAACCAGAGAGACTCACCAGTGATCTGCTCGATGATCCCAGTGGGTCATTTGAGGACGGCGTTTCCGCGCCAATTCCTTCGACAGCGTGGTGTTCAACTTCCCGTTGGCGCCGAAAATGGAGCAGTTGGAGCATGCAAAGGTTATGCAGGAGATGTATCAGGACAGCAATGTTTTTTGCTTATGATTAATATGGGTAAATTTGATCACGACCTCACTACGACCGAACCCTGGAATCATGGTTTTTATATGGGAAATCATCCCCAAATGGCGGCAAGATTCAGGTTAGTGAATTATTATGATTTACCCAGATTAATTCTGGGAGTTATAGTGGATAGGTCACTTTCAACTGAGGATTTCATGGGGATATATGGTGGAATATCAGGAATGAAGAAAAACAACATTGATCAAAGGCTTCGCGGCTTCACTCGCAAAAATAAGGGGAGTTAAACTTTTAGTCGACACCAATTATCAAGAAACATGAAGAGATAACTACACAAAGAATACGTGGAACTAAATTGTGGAGGATTATCCCACGATTCGCCGATAAAAAAAATATGGGACAAGCCACGAATTGTTGGTACTTTAACTCACAGCAGGGTTCTTAACTAGTGAATGTCTATATGCAAATGGGATTCAATGGGATATATTGGGATAATGTGGGTACCACAATGATAAACCATTCCCCTGATCACCATAAATAGATATAAATAGGTACTACAAACCATTCCCAAATGGGTGGTTATTATTGTTTTATCCACATTCTTTCGTTTACCCTCTGGTAAACTAACATAGCTATATGCTATGGAAAATGACCATTTTGTCTAGGTAAATCAACTATAAATGTGCAAATTTCAATAGCTATGTAACAAATTACCAGAGGGTGTTGATGATATTCCTTGGTTTGCTGAAGATTTCTTGGATAACTGGCTGCCAGTGGTAAAAAAAAATCCAGTTGGGAAATCTGGGGATTGGTGGAAAAATTGTTTGTAGCCTCCTTAAGCAAATCACAATCATATATATACGAGGTGGTGCCCCCTAGATAGCTAAGTTGGTTTATAACTCCAATAACTATGGTTTACGGTATTTGTAACTATAGTTACTGGGGCTTATAAACAAACTTATAACTAGGGGGCCTCACATTGTAGGTCTTATATAATATCAGTCAATGATATATTAACTGAAAAATATGTTTGATAGATATGTAATGGATCTATATATATAATGGATCTATATCTGGTTGGTGGTTTGGAACATGAATTTTCTTTTTTTTCCATTCAGTTGGGAATTATAACCCCAACTGACTTTCATATTGTTCAGAGGGGTTGAAACCACCAATCAGATAATCAACTATACGCAATTTTTCAACTGCTTGGGAATCTAGGCGGAATATGTTTAGTTCCAAAAAGTCGCAACAAAAATAATACGTAATGGGCGATGTCCCTTTTTCAAGAGGATTTACACGGGCAGCTGGATCTTATGAATACGTCTGGCGGTTTGAAATATGAGTTTTTTTGTTTGCCTCCAATCCAAGGATGAACTGCAGCGTAGACCATCGTGACTGTAGAGAGAGAACCAATCCAGAAATAGGGCAGAATCAACCATGGCATTTGGATTCGGCCAAGGAAATCTTGAATAAGAATTGTTGAATGGTTGTTCACCTTTTTTTTTTCCAATCGACCTCGGGTTGGAAGAAGAAAACCCAGCAACCATGTTTGATGGCACGTGTAACCAGCTATTTTTTCAGAATCGCTTGGAGGGCTGCTAGGTCAATCGGCTGGATGGGTAGAAACTAATCCTGAATCGTCTTTTGGTATGGGATGATCTACTAATTAACCATTGTTAATCAACCATTATCAACCATTATTAACCAACTGGAGGGCTGCAAGGTGGTGCCCCTCCAGTTATAAGTTGGTTTATAACCCCCATTAAGTATAAATATATCTACCAATTATCTACCATAAACCCGAATTACTGGAGTTATAAACCAACTTAGCTAACGAGCTGGGTAACCACCTTGTAGAAACTCATCCTGAAAAGTCTGGCTTATGCTATTTTTTGCAGGCTATCTGGCTGATTCGCCATTGAATCCCAGAGAATCTTGACGAAACGAACTGGTGGATGTTCCCTCTGCGAAACGACCCTCTGGTAAACCAAGAATTTGCGAACTGGAAAATCACCATTTTTGCGAGGTAAATCAACGAACTAAATGGTCATTTTCAATAGCTATATGTTAGTTTACTGGAGAAACTATATGTTTGTTTTTCCAGCTTTGTGAACTATAAATCCGAGAATTGGATGATGAGAAAAAACTAGAGGAGAGCCTCAGTAAGAAGCCGCGTTTTCCGTCAAACAAATCCTAGAAACCCATCCATTGTTTACTGTGATAGGAACCCACAAAATGTATAGAGAAAAGTAATTTGCCACTATTTGTTCAACAAGTTTACGATATTTTACGTTTCTAGTTTGGGTGTTGTTTTCTTTTTGGTTTCCATGAATTCCATGTCATTCATTCAGAGCATCCAAAGCGGCAACGTTTCTGAACGCCTGGCAGATCCTGGCAGTTGCATTTCTAGGATCTGGGGCCCCCAAGATAGCGTTCAGTTGGTTTATAACTACAAATTCATTAGGGTTTATGGTAGTTATAACCATAGTTAGATGGGGTTATAAAACAACTTAGCTACCTTGGGGGCCCCACATTGTAGGATCTGGGCCAGTTGATCACAGACTACCTGGAAGCTGCTGCGCTTCTCCTAAAAGCAGGCCACGGCCACGGATCATCGAACGGAGAAGTTGTCGCAACGGATCGGAGGTCGGTTTTTTGTTGTTGTCCCCAGCCCAGATGCGAACCATGGTGCTGGTATATTTAACTACATAGCTGGGTGATTTTGTTTGGGCAAATGTTGGTGTAAATATTCCAGCACCATGGAGCATATGGGCAATACTTTAACGTGTGTTTGATGTGTGTGTGTGTGTTCATTGTCCCACTGGGAACAAAAACTACTTGGGGGCTCAAAAAAGAGGGAATGTATATGAATATGGTTTACTTCTTGCAGGTCTCTTGAGCAAAACCAAGGTATGTGTGATCTGAATCCAATTAAGTGGGATGTTCCTTCAATTGATTCTGGGTTTGGACAAATTTGGATGTGATACCCTCTGGTAATTTAACATAGCTAGTGAAAAAGGCAATTTATAGTTGATTTACCCATTACAGTTATATTAGTTTACCAGAGGGTATGATGTGATAAATTTCCCAATGGCGTTTTCTTTTTAAACATACCTGTGGGGATGTTGTTTTTTTTTTGTGCAAGGTGGTGCCTCAGTTCCTAATCGCTAAGTTGGTTTTTAGTAATGTCTAGTTCATTCCAACACTAGGCTTCATAGTACTGGAAAGTTCAGTTCACTCCTAAACATATAGCCTGGGCTAAGTTGGTTTTTCATAATGTTTAGATATATAATATTATTATACTTATATCTAACCAGTTATAACCTGCTTATATTGTTTTTTTTCCTGTTGGCTTTTTGAAGCAACTTATAACCTAGGTCAATCTTAGATGGATACAAACTAGTCCTTTAGTCTTTTGGTATTAGTGGGGATATCTGCGTTCACCAGCAAAGAATTTATCATGTTTTGCAGGGTATCTGGCTGATTGGCAATGATTAGTCATTAAGTATCCCATTATTAACCCTTATATCAACTTATATCCCATTATTAACCAACTGTTTGGTACTAGGCAATGTAACTAATCACCATTTTTTTGTACCAACCTTTGGTGGTGAAAACTTTGATCGTGGCTTGGGGATGGTCCTGATGCTTTGATGGTACAATGCGAGGCCCCTGTTGGATAGCGTTCAATAGCGTCCAGTTGGGGTTCACATACGTCCAATTTCACGTTTGGGTTTATAGGTGATATATCTATAGTTAGCTAAGTTGGATTATAACTGCAATAACTATGGTTATGGTATTTATAACTATAGTTACTGGGGCGAATCTAAACCAACTGAACGCTATCTTGGGGGGCCCCACATTGTAAAAGTCATGGTAGTTTACCATGACAAAAACTAGGATAAAATGACCATTTATAAAATCACCAACTTACCATGATATGGTAAGTTGTTGGTATATTGACCAAGCAAAATGGCCATTGAACATGTTTTTTAAAATACAGTTTTTATCATCCCAAAATGGCCCAAGATTTCAGGTTAGTGAATTATGATCTACAGTAGTTGGTGGGTTGGAACATGAATTTTATGACTTTCCATTCAGCTGGGAATGTCATAATCCCAAGTGACTTTCACTCATATTTTTCAGAGGGGTAGGTATACCACCAACCAGATGGTAAGTTGATGGTAAATTGACAAAACAAATTGGCCATGTATATAATCTGGTTGGTGGTTTCAAAGATTTGTTATGTTCCATAATATATGGGATAATCCTTCCCATTGATTTTCATATTTTTCAAGATGGTTAAAACCACCAACCACTAATGGTAAGTTGGTCATTGAAAATGATAATTGATAGTCAATTTACCATTTTCCACAGCTATGCTATAGTTTACCAGAAAAGTAGTTTGCTTTCAAACTTCCATGGGAACCGCCGAATCCAACCTACCAGGATTCCTTCCCTGGTCTTGGATGGGTACTTCAGATTACTATCAGATTACTTTATAATTTTGATACTTTCAAATCTTGTGTCAAAAATGGGAATATACACCAACCAGCCCCCCTCAAAAAGTGCAGATTGGCAGAAGGTTCCGAGGATATTTCCGCTGTGAGCGGTGCTGGCTATGATTGCACAAGGCTGAAGACTGTATCACAAACATGTCTGACGTGAAGTGCTTTAAATGCGGGATGACTGGACATATAGGAAGAAATTGGGTACCCTCCGGTAAACTAACATAACTATGGGAAATCATCATTTTTAATAGGTAAATCAGCCATAAATGGCCATTTTCAATAGCAAACTGTTAGTGTACCAGAGGGTAAGGGAGATGTATGAGGTCGGTTTGACTTGATGGATTCGGCCGCTGGGATGCCTGCCGGATGCAATGAGTTGCACGAGGGCCCCGAGGGCGCGGGAGGAAAGTCCGAGTCAGGTCAGAACCTCCGTGACGTGGATGGTGCCTGATGAACAGACAGGTCAGGAAAGTGTCTCTGATGCCTCGGGTCAGGAAATTGATAGGTGCCAGATCTCCAATCTGCTGGTGTGTTTATGTAACGACCAGGCGGTGAACAGGGAGGAAACTTGGTTTGAAGGGCTTGTTTGCAATCCGCTTCTTTCTTCCATTGGGGTTCTACTAAAATTTGTGGTTACCATCTGGTTATGACTAACATAGCCATGGAAAATGGCCCATTTATAGATGGTTTACATACCTATTAAAAATTGTGATTCTCCATGGCGAACTGTTAAATAACCAGATGGTAGTTGACTCAGGGGCGAGCGCCAATGTTTTGTCAGAAACTGCCATGAAACTAGGAAAATGTGCGATGATTTCCGAAGAACAGGTCAAGAATGGACCATGTTTCTAGGCAGCAAATGGGATTGAGGTGTCCATGAAGAAGAAAGTGGTCATCAGGGTGTACATTAGGATGAAAGACCTGAAATTTCCATTTTGCGGGAGTACTGTGAGGGTTTAGAAACCTGATGTAGCAGTTGATGATTCAACGTCTAAAACTTTGGTTCTGGAAATCAAAAACTCATATGGGAAATTCACCATTTGCATATCTCAATGGATTGGTTTAAGGGAAATTTTACAGGAAAACCCCATGATCTTAATGGGAAAATCGATGGTTTCACCATTTGCATATCATTTTCCAAAAGAAAACCCATGGATTTCCGCAGCTTTTTCTCCGCCATAGCTGCTATAGCTTCACGGGCAGGTGGAGAGGCGCACCTGCGGCTCACCGACCAGCATTGCAAGCTGGCGGCAGGGTTACCAACCAGAAACAGTGATACTCTTAATGATAAATGTTTATTAATTAGAATTAGTGGTAAATTGATGTTGGTTAATCAATGTTAATCAGAAATGTTCAATGATAATATTGGAATATCAATATTTGTAGTGATAATAATAACTATTTTTAACAATTAATAGTATTAATTGATATTAACCGGTATTAAGCAGAAATTATTAACCATTTGGCATTCATGATTTGGAAATTAACCAGCAACTGAAATATTAATGTATTGTGCGTGGAAGATTGTGACTGCGATAATGGAATATGAGTGGTAAGAATGGAGCTCATTCAGCCACCAAACGTTTCAAAGAGATATAAAGAGATGCAAGGGCTATCATTGCAGGTGCTCCACTTGCTTAGGTTTGGCGCTTTTTTCTTAAAGTCCTTTTGGTTAATCCACTGATCTGGGTAATTTATAGTAACCTCACACCTGGAGGATCCCACTTAGTATATCTGGTTGGTGGTTTGGAACATGAATTTTATTTTTCAATATATTGGGAATAATCATCCCAACTGACTTTCATATTTTTCAGAGGTGTAGGTCAGCCACCAACCAGTAATGGATTTTTTGTGGAAGATATTGGAAAATGGGATATGAGTGGGATTATGACTTAACATTTTTAGATGTGCTCGGTCGATGATGTTTTTAGCATTTTCTCCATGGGAAATCCACTGCCTGGAGAATCTATAAGAAACCATATAGGCAATGCTTGTTTATTTTCTTCGGGGTTTAACTTAAGAGATTCCAAGATTGAATCATATAGGATTTGATGTGGATACCACTTGGTGGCTCATTCCGCTTAGTAAGTGGGTTGTAACCTAAGTTATAAGTGGATTAACCCTACTTATCCCACTTTGCATATATAAGCTACTTACTAAGTGGAATGGGCCACCAAGCAATAATGAATATGTTTTTTTTTACGTGAATAAATCGCCGACAATATGAGCTATCAACCACCTACAACGTGGTAAAAAAAAAAGGTGGTGTCTTCTTAAGTAGTGTGATTCGACCAGCAATAGTGGGGATAAACATGGCATATTTAATTAATCAAAGCACAGAATATCGGATTTGATGGTACCTCAGTTTGTTGGTGTATTACTAGTACACCTCAGGTTGATTGTCGGTATATCGAACTAGTTACGTGTGGTGAAGCTAAACCAACAAATAAAACTGGGGGGGGCACTATCTTGGTGATACCTATCGCCTAATATGATTCAAAGAACCCTTATAAATTATAAGTTATAAGTTACAAGCCCAGTTTACAAAAGCCATTTACATGACACAAAAGCTTTAAACTTAGATAAACTTAGCTAAACTTACCCTCTGGTAAACTAACAGTTTGCTAACTGGAAAATGGCCGATAGAACTCGATGGTTTACCGAACTTAAAAATCCGTGGATTTTCTATAGCTAACTGTTTTTTTGACCAGGTTGGGTAGCTATATCTTTGAGGCTTTTTTAGGTAGTTTTTTTCGCCGTGAAATTCCCAGAAAGCGCCAAGGGTTGCTGGGTCCAGCTGGGTCCAGCGTCCAGGTACGGCCTTGGCGCCGCTGCGGTGTCCGAGCGGACTGGAGCTAGAAAGGCGCTTGGATTTCGGAGAGGCACCGGGGCACCGGAGGCCTCGGAGGCCTCGGATTTCTTCCATGGGTTTTCACTACAAGGTGGTGCCCCCCCAAACGTTATGTGAACGTTGGTTTATAAAGCCCATGAAAACCCATAGTTATCTAGTTCGTTATATCTACCATAAACCATAGAATTCAGCCATTTATAGATATATCACCTATATACTATAAACCATAGTGAAATTGGAGTTATGTTCACCAACTTAGCTAACGAACTGGGGCACCACCTTGTAGTGAAAATATGGCTAATTACCAATGGATTCCTACATGGCTGAAAAAAAACTTATAGCATATCAAAATGCTAAGTTGGGGGCATTCAGTATTGGACATTGGTTTTCTAAAGGATGTTCCCATTGTGGTAGATATAGATCTATATTTTAACAGGGTCGCTGCCTAGATCAAAATCGAGGTCAAGTTGGAGTTCATAGGTCTTTACTTCCAGTAAACTAAGATAAATATGGAAAACCCACCATGGAAATAGATCAGGTAGATCATTGTGAAAACTCTACGACGATCAGGGTGTCGAACATCTCAGCAATCCCTCAAAGGTATCAAAGGTACCCTCTTCATAAATGTTTGGGGTTGTCACGGACCAATCTTCACCGCAACAACAACTTTGTTTTCAGGACAAAATTTAATCGTCTATTGGTGGGTTGGCTCCTCATGACAAGCTGATTCAGCAACTGGGTCTGGGTGAACCATTTGTCGATGCTTCGTCATGATTCATCATTTTTGCCTGGGAAACTTGGATGGGGTCTTTGGTAGAACGTGTTTTCCTATCCTGACTGGGGTTATCTATAGCTATATATATATACACACACATATATATATAGAGTCTCTGTATACACACCAGCCAGCTTCAAAAAAAAATCATGTTCTGGCAGGATAATGGCAATATGTTTGAATATCTACCTCTCTCTCCCTATAGAGATTTGTTCAATATTTTTTGAACATTGGACACGGAAGAAGGGATACCAACTGGGTAAATTGAAGTTTGTTTTGTGGAGGCAAATACTGCCAAAATTTGGCTCGGGAAATCTGAACCTAAAATGACTTAGAACATGAATCAAATCTGACCGAGTACTCGTGCAACCTATGGTTGTGAAGGGTTAACGGTTCCCCCCATTGCCATAAATCTGGCGGAAGAATAACGACGTCACCACGGCACCACCAAAGATTATGGCTAGCGAAGGGGAGTCATTCGCACCGAAAAATTTCAGGTTGGCGAATGGTTGCAGTGGGAATGTGGCCGGGTCCATCCTGATGAAGGTGTTTTCGTTTTTTTGTTCGGTCCATCTGATGGAGGTTTCCAGCAACAAAATCTAGGGAGCTAACTTCACATGTCTATCTAAATGAACTGGTGAGGTGCAAGGTGGTGCACCTCCAGTTATAAGTTGGTTTATAACCCCCATTAAGTATAAATATATCTACCATAACCCCAAGTTATTGGAGTTATGTTCACCAACTTAGCTAACGAACTGGGGCACCACCTTGTGGCTAGTCTATTGAAGGTTCCCAGAGTTGCAGGAACGTCGTTTTGGGGAGTGGAAATACAAGAGTTTCTTGATGTTCCTTGCATATATTCACTATATGTTCACTTAATCGACTTAATCAATTGAGAACCACGCATGAATCTATCACAGAGACAGTCCAGCTATGTTTGAATTGCATTAGACTCCATGATAGAAAAAAGGGGGGAACATCACGAACTGGCCCTACTTTTGCTGAAGTCTGGTTCGCGAATCATTACTGGTTTGTGGTTTCAAACATTTTTTAATTTTCCATAATATATGGGATAATCCTTCCCATTGACTAATATTTTTCAGAGGGGTTGAAACCACCAACCAGATTATATGATATATACACATGTTTTTCCAGATACCCTCTTGTAATTTGTTACATAGCTATTGAAAATGGCCGTAGAAATAGTGGTTTTACCCGTTAAAATGGTGGTTTTCCAGAGTTATGTTAGTTTACCAGAGGGTATATCATTGGGTGAACCATATTTGTTTCAAACATGGCAATGGCCACTTCCCCATAGTTTATTTTCCGAGCTATAAAGTTCCATTTGCAGATGATTTCCCAGCTTGCCATGTTTGATGACACCGTTGCGGGTATATCATCATAATCCCATTGAATCCCCTTATCCCCATGATGTAAACTAACATCACTATGGAAAATCACAATTTTTAATAGGTAAATCCACTATATATCCACCATTTTCCAGTTCGCAAACTGTTTGTTTACCAGAGGCTATCCCCATGATGTCCCAATCCCTCGATGAGATCCCATCATTTGTTCGTCAAGTTCCAATAACAACACCCCGGAGGTGCATAAAACAGGACTTGCAGATGGTCTAAAACCCATATCATCCCATATCTATGGTCCGTATAACTGGTGATACTGTATGTACAGTTTGTTTCTCCTACAAATATGTATATATATAATATGTGGTTTCTCCTCATATATATATAAATAATATTATATATAATATGTGTTTTCTCCTCATATATATATAAATATAATATCATATATATATATAAATATAATATTATATATATATAACTGGCATATGCTAGGGCTATGGCTATTACTGTACCCACTTTTTCATATACATGGAATCCCCATGTCACAACTTCGCCATGCTTCAGCCATCGCCCATCGCTTTCGCGTGAGGCGTTCGAAAAGGTCTACCAGCCGCTGGGGCTGCTTGGCAGAGAAAACCAGGGGAAAATCACGAGGGCAGTGGGGGCAATGTCCAATTTCACTGGTGTAAATGGAGGATTTTTGATTGGAAAAGCATGGGAACATCATGGAAAATCCCTTAAGTCAATGGAGGAAGGGAAATCTTCTAGCTGGAAAGATTGTCAGGTGAAAGGAAAAATGAGATATTCATGGGATAATGGAATACGAAATGGGATGATGACTTCACATTCTTGGTTTCAATGGAATTTAGGCTTGATTAGGTACAGTCGGCGGCCTTTTCGTCCCCGTCACGAAATCGCGAAATCGCCTCACCTTACAGGGATGTTCAAGGATACACTTTGGCAAACTAACAGTTTGCAAACTGGAAAATCACCATGGTTAATGGGTAAAGCAACTATTTCGACTGGGCCATGGCTTCAATAGCTAAGTAACAAATTATCAGAGGGTAATCATGTTGAAACAAACCTTATAAAGTTGAATATGATTATCCCTATAAGATGGGAAAAAAGTGTGATCCATTTGCCGAAGATTCGACTGATCAAACTGGCCTATGAAAAAATGGCTTTCTGTAATTGAAATGGATTAAGGGATTCCCAAACTGACTATGACGGGTAAACACTGGGTTATAACGTTAACCATTTAAGCCTGAACTTTTGAGTTATATAACAGTAGACATGTTCACACAATCTTGACTTCTCCACTAAATATTCAATTCACAAAATGTGAATATTCTGGGAGCATGTCTTTTTTAGGGACAAACATTTTTTTAATGTAGCTACAGGATGGGACCCCCCAGTGATGTGAACGTTGGTTTATAAACCCCATGAATACCATAGTTATCTAGTTCGTTGTACCTACCATAAACCAACAGTTATAAGTTGGTTATAAACCATTATAACCTCCATTAACTATAGATATATCTACCATAAACCATAGTTTTTTAATGTAGCTACTCAATTGACAACGGGATAGCTAGCTTGTGGTGTCGGCCGGCCGACGGCCGGCCGAATCCTTTGGAAAATTTCGGTGGTTGATTTCAGTGATGTTTGTTTGTTTATAAACCCCATGAATAGTATAGTTATATCTGCCCATTAAGTATAGTTTAATATCTGCCATAAACCATAATGAAATGGGAGTTATGTTCACCAACTGAACGCTATCGAACGGGGGCCTCACATTGTAGGATTTGCCGCAAAATGGAGGTGATGACACCGGATGGTAAATCACCATGATCTCATCAAAAAAAACACGAAATGCCCATGAGTTTTATCACCATTGTAGTTACTAGGTCAGTCTTACATGGATACAAACTCATCCTGAATAGTCTTTTGGTATTAATGGGAATATCTACAATCACCAACAAAGAATGTGTCATTTTTGCAGGGTATTTAAGATTGGCAATGGTTAAATCATTATTCAATGGTAGCTCGATGATGTTCCGATAAACTGATAAACCTGAATGGCTAGGGGATTTTCCACCTAGCCAATGGGAGATCTTCAGGATCCTAAAATGGAGGTACGTAAACGAACCATATGTTTGGCCTTATTTTATGGGGATGTTCCCTGAAATTTAGGCATAAAAAATAGGCCTTATATATGGTAGGTACCTCCAATTTAGGATCCTGAAATTCCCATTGACATTAGGTTTATCACCATTGTAGTTAAATCATTATTGCCAATTATTGTTATTTGCGGAAAGAACACTAAAGTCATGAAGCCACCATAAATCCCAGTATATTCCCATAATCAAAGGAAGTTTAGGGGGAGAAACTTCCGTGTTACGGACTTTTAGAATGTCAGGGAAAGAGTTGGTCAAAGAAAGAGTTAGCAAAGAAAGAGTTCGTCAGGGAAAGAGTTAGTCAAAGAAAGAGTTAGTGAGGGAAAGAGTTAGTCAAAGAAAGAGTTAGTGAGGGAAAGAGTTAGTCAAAGAAAGA
>Ga0126342_10003901_pt1 | contig 25048 bp, 17 predicted proteins | sample Cyp1metagenome_FD_92528 | JGI IMG/M metagenome (GOLD analysis project Ga0126342, IMG submission 92528) | Coral microbial communities from Lord Howe Island, Old Settlement Bay, Australia - Cyphastrea 1 metagenome | ecosystem: Host-associated > Invertebrates > Cnidaria > Coral ...
AAAGGCCTGCCCAGGTGTCAGGTTTAAGCTGAGTTGGATAGGATGTTGGCAGCTTTCAGCATCATCCAGTATATATGACTTCCCCAGGAGTCTTCGATGAACGGGGGCTATGTTAATATCTTGTTTTTTTGTCCTCCGGTGCTACGTTAGATTTCACCGGCGTATACTGTTATACTATACATATATCTATACATCATCTACAAATCACTGATTGGCGGTTTGAATATGTTTACCCATTCTACCTGTGGTGATGATTCCAATTGACTTAGGTAGTTTTTGGGATGGCTGCCTCAACCCCAAACAAGTCCTTGACAAGGCACAGAGTCACCATCAATCATTCTTCAGCAACATTAATCATTGAGAAAAATATGGTAAAAATCACCTGTCACGTTTCTTTTAGCAGGGTGAGAGGCAAAGAAACAACATCTGAAGCTTATCTCCGAGACTTGTGCGAACAGATAATTTCAATTTAACAGCAGACTCCAAGTTTGAGGCTAAAATCCCTGGTTTTCCCATAAAGATTGCACCAACAAAAGTCATTGATCACTCAAAAACCACCCTTTTGTTCACATCAAAATAGGTAAATAGATCTTCATCCCCTAGTGCTATCGCTATTGATCCATAGCAACAGCTTAGCAACAGCTTAGCAACAGCTTAGCAACAGCTTAGCAACGAGGTCATCGGCCCAACGGCGCAACTGACGCGGGAGCGGATGCGCTTGGAGGTCATGGTCTACCAGGAGTGGCAACAACGAGGCGACGCCATGGGACCATGGCTGCCATGGCCGAAACTGCGATGGATATTTCATGATTTGATGTGGTTAAAACCATAAAAATGTGGGAAGATGTGGTATTTCTAATGTGGTTAAAACCATTTCATGAAAGATCTGGTAATTATTCTAATGTGGTTAAAACCACAAACTGGCCAGGTGAGAATGGTAAACATACCACCTATAAAAATGGTGATTTGATTATGAATGGTTTCTAAAGGTCCTTGTAAAGAGGTTTCATTGCGAAGACCGTTCATGTTATGTTGGAACCCCCGCGGAAGTTTTTTTCGAGTGTGGTTAAAACAATAGTAAACTACCCATGACTGGGAACGGTTACATCATCTATGTATGGTGATGACTAGGGGATGGCTTATTATTGTTTTAACCAAATTATATGAAAGTCATGTAAGGTATCACTATTTTAGGAGGATTTGACAAATTGACATTGATTTTGTTATGGGGAGGGGTACGATATAGCGGCTGAAGGTTTCAAGTAAAACACCTGGCGGACAAAATGCAAACAAACACATGTTCAAGCATAGAAATGTGATGATGATGCATGATGATGAGATTTTTTTCACAGGAGTTTTCAGATTATGATGATGTTTCATGTTGGATGCTGACTCGCGGGTCCCCCCAAACAGTTGAGGGGGAGCCGATGTATATACAACATTTAATAACTACATTATACAAGTGTGACCCATATTTCTGTTAAATTATTTCTATTGAATGTAACCTTCGACCATTCATTTCACCAAGGAATGGTGTGCCTTGGACATGGGTCAAGGGACATGTATCAAGTTGAGCTCATGTCTTCGGGCTTTTGTAAGGTGCTGAGATTTCCAGATACATTCCACGGATTTGGAAGTTGCTTGGTGCTGTTCTGTGTGCTGGAAGTATTTTTGGGAGCACCGAAGGTCTCTATTTTTCGTGTGGCAGCGTCGTCCTGTTCTGCTGGGATTTGCTGAAGATGATTTACCAGGGATTGAGTAGACATTTAAAAAGTAGTAACCATTAAAGAGAGAGAGAGAGAGAGAAAACGATTGAGGATTATATAATACTATTTGAGCACGATGTTACGCATGTCGATCTTTTTTGGGCTAATTACTGTAGGTTTCACCCATCGACCACTTAGCCGACTTAGCCTCCAGGTTTGATGACAACGCCATGGCCTTTATCATGGAATTCCTGGAGTCCTATCAGTTGCTTCAGCGGAGCCTCTTTGAGGTCTCGAGTCTTCTCTTTTTGGGGCCTGGGATGTGTTGGTTGTGCATCCCAATTTCTAAATGATCTAAATGCTTGATACCCAGTTGCCCTAATTGTAACTGGGGTATTATCCTACATATAACTTGTTTATGAATGGTTATGATGTGGTTATTAGTTATTACCCACTTATTTTCAGTGGCGACTGCACACACCAAGCCGCAGGGATAAAAACATCGAAGTTGGGAGGTTTTTTGGTCCCTGAGTGTGATGACTGTGCCAGGGTCCAAACGTGGGTAACGTGATCGACCCTGCTACCCGGCCTGGTAAACATACAAAAAGCTATTGAAAATGGCCATAGAAATAGTGGATTTACCGTTTACCCATTAACAATGGTGATTTTCCATAGTTTTTTGTACGTTTACCAGAGAGTATGTTGAAATTCCTTTGCCAAGATCATTATAACCTGCTAAACTACCTCACCGGCCAACCTAATTCGAATTATGGTTTGAATTGTGGGAACCAACCCAAGAATTGTTGAATTCTGGTATGGGTGTGACAATGGGCTTCGCGTGTTTCAACTGATTGGCAACGATGATGGTGTTGATGAGGTTGATGAGGTTGATGATGATGATGATGATGATGATGTTGATGAGGTTGATGATATTGACGATATTGATGAAATTTATGATCTTGATGATATTGATGATGTTGATGATCTTGATGATACTGTCGAGTTTGATGATCAAGACGATGACAATGGTTATTATTATTGTCGTTGACGACGATGATGATCCCAAACGAACTTTCATATTCCCGTCGGGAAGGGCTCTTAAAGAAGCTCGGCCGTGTCCGCAGGGTGATGCTCAGAAGTCAGTGGCCCTGCAGCTGGGGGAGTGCATGGCCATGATGCATTCCAGGAGCCACAGATGGTGAGCACCTTGACCTCACCATGGTGTTTTGTGATACCCTCTGGTAATTTAACATAGCTATGGAAAATTGCCATTTATAGTGAGTTTTCCAATTAAAAATTGTGATTTTCTATAGCTACGTTAGTTTACCAGAGGGTATGACCCCGAGTTTAATTGGTCGACTTTTCCTTGGGGAATGGTCTCCTGTAGATGTTCCCTCCGACCAACACAATGATCCTGCAAATGGTGTTTATTCAGAAGCTGTGTGATTTCATTTCCCATGTGTTCCATGTATGGTATGTGGTATGCGGTATGTGTACCTACATTTGGGATCATTTACATGGATCATATTGGTTTTGACTTGCTGCGCTTGTTTCGGGCAATGTTCTGGGCAAATGGATTTGGAAGCATGCCAACAGCAATCAGGCGAACAGCTGACGAAATTTTAAATCATCGCTTGGAAGTATATAGCATTATTGTAGAATATTGTATACATACGCATATTTATGTATGTCTATATTCAATCCCTTCCCCCTAAAACTAAACCCTCCCTCCCCCTAATAAATAAACACCCGGAGGAGTTTTTAATATTGGATATTTTTTTTTAGTATTAGGGCGCAAAGTTTCCCCCTAATGCTAAATTAAAACCTGTATCAAAAGAAAACAAATTCGATTGACTTCCTTTGAAAATCTAATCAACGTATTACCGAAAATTGGATTCGAAGGTTTCCCTAGCATTAGATTAAACACCAAAATAAGAAGACTGAACAAATCCGCCTCAAAATCGATTCAATTCATGCTTAAAATCTAATTAAAATGTTGCCCCCAAACTTGGATTTCGAAGGATTCCATAATATTGAATTCAAAACCTTACAATAATAAGAGCTAATTGTTTTTTGACTTTAAAGGACGGAGACCAATAAAAAACACCTCGGTGTTGACCAGTTCTTTTAATTGGGTGAAGCCTTCAAATGGGACCTTCATGTTTAAATTGTTTTCTACAGGGGATCAATTAGAAGTCAAATTGGCCAACTTCAATTTTATCAAATTTTAAAATGTCAAATTTTAAAATGGACCCTAGTTTTAAGTATTTGGGGTACGTTTAGTAATAAGGGGAAGGGATTATATATATATACATACATTTGTCTATCTATAACCATATGTGACTGTCTATTAATTTATATATATATATATTATTTATTTACACCACAAGCACAAACACACATATATATATATATACATGTAAGTCCAAGATTGTGCTTTTCGGGCATTTGCCAATGAAGCAGGGGGCAACACCAAGCCCTTTCCTTTGCCACATGACGTTCCTCCGGCAGGACACACTGCAGCAGGTTGGACCCCGCGGAAGTATCTCGCCTAACATCGAGCTACGAGAATCGTGGCATGGCACGATGGATCACGACAGGTGGTGGGATATGATGCTTTTGACGGTAGATGCATGGGGCAAACCGTTTATGATAACCCACATGCTCCATGTAGAGAATATGTACCAAGAAAAATCCAAAAAAACAATGTTGGTACTGTAAATATTCCGTTCATGGAGCATATGGGTACTGTAATGGCACATCGTAGGAGATTCCAGGAGAATATGGATTATCGGATAATAGTGGGATATTGAGATAATTATGGGCGGGATAACAATAAATAATCCATCCCTAGAAGAGGAGTATACATGAGTATACCACATGAATGGATTGCTGCGGCAGATATGAAGACATACCCTTTGGTCATTTAATATATATACAGTATAAGCTATTATATAAATGCTATTCATTTGGCCCAGAGAGTTACCTATGTAAAGTGGTGTTTTTCCACAGCTATGTCAAAAAACTACTGGGGGATACGATAGGTTTGCCTACAAAAAGGCAAGTTTTTCGCAAGGTACCAAGGTGGAACGATCTGTTGCGGGAAGTCGATCGAGCCAAGTCAAGTGGATCGGCGGGCGTCACGCCACAAATTCCAGCCATCGTATCAAAATTAACCATTTACACCCTCTGGTAAACTAACATAGCTATGGAAAATCACCATGTTCAATTGGTAAATCCACTATAAGACCATTTTCAGTAGCTATGTTAAATTACCAGAGGGTAATGTCATCCCAATATCAATAAACCCGCTGCCAAGGGTTTTATTTATGAATACTTAACTACATCACGATTTGGGAACCAAGGGATTTTTAAGGATACTGTAGAACTCTATTTTGTTTTGCAAGTTCTGATTATTTGAGGTGCCCCCCTACTAAATCAATCAGGGTTGACAGCCGACATAGGTTTGCTTCGAGACATTCAGCTGGAGCATCTTGGTAGTTTCAGTATACCATGTGTTTGGGGAAACCCCAATAAGAAAAAAACACGAGTTGAACATGAATGCACAGTGAGTGGTGGATTCTGATATGTTTGTTTTGTTTGGGGGGCTGCTGTTGGTAAATCATGGTAAATCATCGGTAGATGGATGTGTTTTCATTGCTTGCTTTGTCGACCAGATGGTGTAGTGTGTACACTTTGGTTTTTTTCAAGGATATGCCATGAACATGACACTTTGGCAAAGGCAGCGTTCTATCATTTGAGTTCCATCCAATTCCGAGATACGTCAGGCAATCTACCATGGCAATCCCTATGCACGAACTTGTTATTGTCGATGTTTGCTCACGGGGCTGCACTTGAGCCTTGAAAAAGAGGAGGTGTCTATGTTCTCTTTTTGCGCAACCAGTGTTCGTTTGAACCATGTTCGATGCTGAATATATTATTTACATCTTATAACTTATCAAGATTCTCGATGACAAACGTTCCCGCGGTCAATGTTCCTATGGTTCTTCCTTTGTGATGTTCATCCGGTACAATATATTATTCGTTGAAAAAAACAGGTATTTCATGGGAAAACCGCGGTTGTTGATGCAAAAAACATGTTTTACCCCCTGGTAAATTAACATAGACCCTGAAAATCACCAATTTTTAATGGAAACTAGTCTTCCAACCCCTATCTGCCAGGGTCTATGTTAATTTACTGGAGGGTATTGTGGGTAAACCCAGCATTTTTCCCGGTGAGACGACCAACCGCTGCCCCGAGGTACGTCTTCTCCAAGTGCTACCGGTGCGACCCACGCGCCGCTGCACTGCGGGAGGACGCCAAGTTCATGGCGGAGGTGGAGGAGCTGAAGGCGCGGAGAAGTTAACCCTGGATAGCTAAGTTGGTTTAAAATTTTAATAACTATAGGATTTAACTATATATAGATTTATGATGGATGATATGTCATATATATATAAATGTATATATCTATAGTTATTTAGGTTTGTATCCTAATATTTACCATGGATATGTCCCTTAATTTACACAGATAGTTAGTATAATCCATCAATTGGGATAAATCCAGGATATAATCCATGATAGAAACCACAGTTACCTTCTGGTAATTTGTTGCAGTTTGCGAACTTGTAGCCATGGCCCATTTAGTTGGTTGATTTACCGAACTTGAAGATTGTGATTTTCCAGCTGAACTATGTTAGTTTACCAGAGGGTATGATGTTAACCCTGCATTGATCAACATGGTTTATCAATTAGAGGGGTACTCCCCAAGTAATATTAATCTGCAAATGGTGGGTATATCGTAAAGTACACATGGTTGAAACGGGGAGTTAATCAACATATAATGGGAATATAATGATTTGTTTAAAAAGCTTTATGTTAATTTACAGGAGCAATGCCATAAACTACCCATATTGTCATGGTTTATTACCACCCAAAAAAAAACGGTGATTTGGGGTATGGTTTAATGTTGCTTTCAACCACATTAGATGTTTTTGGATTTATATCTGGGTAAATTTCATCACGACCTAACGCCGCGACCGAACCCTGGAAGGATGTTTATAATAAGAATCATCCCCTTAGCTGACCCAAATCTATGTTAGTTTACAGGAGGGTGCACTGTAGTACTGTATTTGGTAAGTTGATGTCTTACATTTTATGCAATAGTTGATGAGGTTTGGTAGCTTAGTTATAGTCGATACATTGCTGTTGCTAATGGGTTAGATTCACTCTGGATGATGATCCCCAAATATCCCCAATGAATAATCATATGTTTGAGCAGGTTGAAACCACCAACCAGTTACATTTCGTAGGTGGAAATGCTAAAGTCAACACAGTTTGGTTGACAAAATCTTGTTTCATGGTTGCCTGTAGTAATGGATAAAAAACTGCATTTGTTTAGTTGGCTAAAGGCAGATTTTGAAGTGGTTAAGACTTCATTGCGTAATTCATGCCAATTGGTTCATCATCATGTTCCCTTTTCAAATGATTACTTTGGGGTATGCCCCATTTTCAGGCACACCCAAATCCATGAATTCATGTGTGAAATATGGTGGAAATCCCAATGGTTCATGCTTAAATGATTTCAAATCTTCATTTTTCTCGGTGAAATCAATTGAAATCAATATGAAATCCACATTTTCCATTGTTAACTCCACCATTTTTCTGGGTGAAACCTCCATTTTTTACTGCTTCTCCCCGCCCTTCACGGCCCCTGAACGGCCGTTGGCGCCCCAACATGGCGCCGAGGCGGTCTACAACGGCCGCGCGCTGCGGAACCTGGCGCTGTGTCATGGCGATCTCCATGCGGGCAGCGTGATGGCCGGGGCGCAAAGGTGAGCGAAGGAGAAGACGATCACCTGAGATAGAGATCATCGGTGAGTATAGTTATATTATGTTATATTATAATAACTATAGTGATTATTATTGTTATTATTTCATTTCTTTATTAGTATGACCTGAAATATGAATGATAATAACAGTAATAATAATATAGTAATAACAATAAGAAGAAGTGACTATAGATAATATGAAAATATAATTTGATAATGGTAATAGTTCTAATTATAGTCATTACAGAGATAAGTGAGCTGAAATAGAGATAATGTCAATGATATGATAATAAGAATCACTATATATAATAGGTATCAACTAATTATGATAATAATATGATAGATAAGTGACTAACTAGAGTTATAGTTAATTATCAAGTAATAGTATAATTATAGTTATAGCTAACCATATTTATGATAGGTATCAACTAATTATAAATCATATGAATAAAAGGATGATAATAATCACTAAAGTAATAATGATAATATGGATGATAGTAATGATAAAAATAATAGAGATAAGTGACTGTGATAGTTACAATAGGTATCAGCTAATTATAGATAATCATAGTTATAATAGTTCTAACTTTAACAAGTCACTGAAATTGACCACTACAGTTGATAATCAGTGATTATAGATATATGAATAGTATGATAATAATAATCACCATAATCACTCAGAGTTAATTCAATAAGGTGATAATCATCTATAGTCACTATAATCAATTATAATAGTGATGATTACCTCCTGAAATATAGTTAGTTATAATAATAAGTAGTTATAGTGACTGTAATTATAGTTATTAGTCTAATTAGTCTAATTATCAACATTATATAATTACTTACATCAGTAATAGCACCTGTTCTCATTATCATTTGTTATACATTAGTTATCTAACATTACACCTGAAATAGTGGTAGATATAGATCATTTATAGTGATAACAAGTGACTCATCAATTGCAATGGACAAGAATAGTTATAATGGGTATCATTACAGTTGATAATTACCCTCTAGTAAACTAACATAACTATTGAAAATCACAATTTTCAATGGGAAAATCAACTATAGATGGCCATTTTCAATAGCTACGTTAAATTACCAGAGGATAGTGACTGTAATAATACGTATTGCTGTCAACTACTTGGTTCAATTGTCATTAACTATCAAGATTAGTCATCACTTGTAGCACCTGTTATTGTAAAATATTGTAAAGTAGTGACTGTTATAATAGTTTTATACGCATCGACTGCAATCATCATTCATTATGATTATTGTAGTTATCATGTTAATATGTTATGATATAATAGTAATTATGGAAGTAGCACGGTTATAATCATTAGTTTATTATAGTTACAATATCAGGCTGGGTCTGAAAAAGTGACTAACTATTAGTATCTATTAGTCAGGTATTACATTATAATGACCATCATGAATTGCGGTAAGTTTTATTGACTGTGATTTTTGACCAGTGTTTAACGATTATAGTGCCTATTATTTTACTGACCATCATCAATTATGGAATTTGTTGTTGACTATCAACAACCTAAGTTACAGTATTATAGTGACTATGTGTTTTTCATTATATTTTTAGTGACTATGAAACAAATTATCCAGTTATTTTCAAAATAGTGACTATCATCCAGTTATAGCCAAGGTATTGTTATTATGATGTATGACTATCATTCAATAGAGGCTACAAATCAAATATCAGAAGATAAGGAGATTGATCCGACAAAACTTGTGGATGTACACCACTATTAGCCATATTAGCAATATATTTATATATATGATATGAATATGTTGCTGATCCATCAATTAGCGAAGACACATTCATCCGCTGTGAACCAGCAACGCTTTTGGAGGTGCTGATGCTCAAAGGCCGCCAACGTCCTTGCCGAAGATTGCCCAAGTACAGAAACATTACGTTAAAAAGATGTGTTTATTCTATTTGGAAACCTACGTATTCATCAAATTTGGACAATATATAGATGTATGAAATAACTCACACACATATATATATATACATATATTATGCATATATATATGTATATACATGTGTATATATACGGACTTGAAAAAATAGTCTTTAACTATTCAGATATAATACCCACATTATTCAAAGATTATCTATCTCTAGATATATTTATTTCAAAGTCAAATCGGTTAGCCCGTCCCAGGTCGATGGCCCAAGCTTGGGAGAAACTCAGCATCGAGGGTCAAAGTCGGTGGTGCTTGGGATGTTTTTGTGAACAACTTACCCGAAATGGTAATTTGTTACAGTTTGCGAACTTGAAGCCATGGCCCATTTAGAAATAGTTGATTTACCGAACTTGAAGATGGTGATTTTCCAGTTCGCAAGCTGTTGGTTCACCAGAGAGTAAGTTTAAAATACCAGTTGTTATGATCCATGAATGATACATTTCCCCACATATACTTACCAACATTTACCGACATTTTGTTTTTTTTTGCATAAATGTTGGTAAAGATTCCATACATAGCGCATTTGGGATATATTCACACCTGGGTACGGGCCAAAAGTATAGCAAAGGTCGTTAGTTTTGGGAAACCTTCTTGCACATTAGTTTTACATCAACTTTAAGTCCCTCAGGGGTTCCTTCAAGTTGAATTCCTGAAATTACGAAAATTCATCTGAATTTTGGTTCATGAAACAGCCCAAGTTCCCGATATGAGTCACGATTGTTGCTATTGACGGCTGGGGAAGGGGCCAGGGGTTTTTGGGGGAGAATTTAAGTGCCCGGTTCACCTGAAGATCACCAGAGGTTGTCAGTTTTAGTTCGTGACTGTTAGCCACAAGTTTCACGGTTGAGCTGCCCTGTTGAGGCACTCGCATTTTGTTGTTTCCTCTTCGTCACATCCAAAACCACGATATCATCATCATCATCATCATCATCAAAATCCTCATCCAAAAGTGAGTAGTAATTCATAGTAATTCACCACCATGATCTAACGTCAGAATGTGGTAAACCCAAGTACATTACCATCAATCAGTGGTTTACAGTAGGTTTACGGCATTGGGTGTGCTTCATTGTATTAGATTCCTCCTATGTTCGCTAGCACCATTTGTGATAGTGAAGTCCGTATTGTTCATGGTTTCTAAAGCTATATCATACCATAAGATCCCATTGACATCCCTATCAAACAACTCTTGTGGGTTTGGTAGTGAAATCCCCACAACATTTGTCCAGCCACAGGTCAAGGTGATCGATCCAGAGTTCGCCATTTTCGGGCCCCCGGGCCTAGATGCTTGGTGGGCGCAGGGAGGATGAAGGAAAAGTGTGGACCATTTGGGGTGAACAAACTGAACATGAACTTGGGGTGAACTTGGCACATCTGTGGTTTATATAGTTTGATTTGTTTTCAAACCTTGGCCTCGTTTTTTCTCGTGGTTTTCCAAAATTTGGACGAACAGAATGTACAACATGAAGAAGTGAACTTGGGATGCACCAAAAAAAACTTGGGGAGGATCGGTTGTTTTTCTTGGTCTTGGCACCCCAAAATTTGGAGATATTCGGCAATGGTTGCTCTTCAAATCTGGCAAAAATTGCGATGTTTATGTCGGACAAGGTACGTTGGAACTGTCAAACAACCATGATGGGCAGGCAAAATTGACCGCGTCTCAAAAGGAAAATACTGTACAAAACATTTTCGCTTGGCGTTGGTTCCTGGAACTTGTTGGGAAGCGGCTCTGGGAAACTGAGGACTCTCAACCCTGATCAAACCCAAAGATTTTCACAAAGTAGAGCAACTTCCAAAGAGATAGAAAAACACAAACTTATTTCAGTCTCTTCTATTTTTCATGTGTGTGGTAAAATTAGAGTTAAAATAAATGTATTTATATATATATAGTATTTATATATATATATAGTATTTATATATATATATAGTATTTATATATATATGTTATATTGATTAGTTCTGATTTTTTGCATGTATGTATGTATCTATGCATGTGTGCATGAGTGTGTGTATGTGATATACTGATTTATTGCTTGTAATTTCTTCGTCATGTCCCCATTTCCAGGGCCCTGTTAGCCTCGAGTTCACCCAGGATGTGGGATCACTTCTCTCCACCTATGTCCTGGCCTATTGCTTCTTGGCCGCCCTGGATGCCTCTGGTAGGTTGACCCTGGAAATAACTCATTTTTAGTGACTTTTAGTGGTTTCACTAGTCTGACTTAGTCTTCCAACCCCTATCTATCTGGGGAGATGGCATCCTGGAAACACATTTCGGCATTTGTTGGGGCTGAGCCCCAACCAGCACCGCCGTCCAAGGCTTCCACCAAGCGCAAAAACACCCCTGTGCACCAGAGATGATGGCTGCGGCGCAGAAGATTTGGGAGGCTTATGTGGGAGCCATGAAGGCACCTGGGGCCGGGGTCATGGCAGAAAAGATGGAGAACAATGGAGATCTTCAAATAGCAGCCCGGAAATAGATAGACAAGTAAAATCCTCAGAAAAACATGTTAAGAATTACTTTTTCTATGGTTTTGACTGTTTTTGGGGGTTTAGTTACTATAGGTGGATAATCCTCTCTCCCTATTACTAAAACCCCCCCACCCCTCCCCCACTCCAAATGGTAAACCCGGTGATCTACTTTTATTATTAGGGGGTATTCTGTATTAGGGTGCCCCCCGAATGTACACCTTTATAAGAAAAATAAAAAGACTCGATTTCAAATTTGATTAAATCCCTGATTTAAGTATCTATGAAATATTGCCAAAAACTGGTTTTCGAAGCTTTCCCCCTCACATTCCAATGAAAACCTTAATAAAACAAATTCGATTTCAAATTTGATTAAATCGCCTCTTAAAATCTATATAAGACATTGCCAAAAACTGGATTTCGGAGCTTTCCCCTAATATTCCAATGAAACCTTAATAGTCAAAATAAAAATAAAACTTGTGAGATGGGACCCTAATAAAAGAAACTCCAGGTGGCAATCTATTTTTTATTAATAGGGGGTTGAACCCATTGTTTCACCATCCTGTTCTCCTATTGATTCTCAATTACCACTATCAAGAATCCAATTGTGCCCAACCCAAAAAAAAACGGAAGTGCCACACCAATCCTTTTTTAATGTGGGGGAGTTTTAGTACTACGTAGGAAGAAGGGATTATTATATATATATAGTTGGTGCCTATTTTCCCATAGTTTTCCTTTCCTTATCTTTCTGATGTCACGAGTGAAAACTAGGGTTCAATATTAGCTGGTGCTTTCAAACATGTTTTTTTACTTTCAAACGTGGCCTACTACGTTTATGCGATTTGTTGTTTTCAACCCTAGAATTAGACATGGGATGATATTCCTGGCTGACTCATGTTTTACAAGGGGTGTTGAAACCACCAACCAGTTCATGTCAAGTAAATCATGTGGGAAATTATGCAAAAAGAAAGGGGATTCAACTGGGCAAACTTGGGTGGCAGGTTGATGTCGTTGATGTGTGGAAAATGTGGGTTTCATCCTGCAACAAGATGTAAGGTTGAAGGTTGGTCATGTTCAGGTTGTAGTGATGGTATTGGTCAAGTTGGGGGACGGCAAGAAAGACGCCCAAACCCAGCAAAATACCAACATGTTGTGAGTTGAAAAAGGGTATAAATAGGGCAAACCGTTGGAAGTGGAAAGCCTCAGAACACAAAAAAAAATGAAAAGCCAACCTGTGGACGTGTGGTTTGGGCCTGACTGGGCCTGCTGTCATGCAACGTCATGTGGGAAAGTTGCTTGGTGCGTAACTCTAAGTTCCACGTCGGTGATGACTCTAACTGTCAAGTTGACCAATCCTTTTTACCCCCTGGTAAACGAACATAGCCGCGGAAAAGCACCAGTATTGTAGGTAAATCATCGAACTAGATGGATCGAAAACTGTTAAACGGAGGTAATCCTGGAAAGGAGAAAAAACTGCTGGAGTCAAACTGTAGGGACAGATTAACGATAGATTAACCATAGATTAACCAACCAGCTTGCACTACCACTGTGCCCCAAGGCTGCGGACTTCTCCAGTGAACTTCTGCAGTTGCCCGGCTTTGGTGTGATGTTTTGATGCTACTCGTAGCACTGTTTGAGAAGCAACAACCAAACCGCAACGGATAATACATGCATACATCATACGTATACAGCAATTACAGGACATGTTGCTTATAATCCAAAAGCGACTTTCAAAGTGGTCCATGTTTGCAAAATCGCCTCAGAAACCTCCGTAAAATCCATGGTTTCCATAAAGAACCCATGGTTTTCCCAAGGTTTTCCTATGGGAAATTCAGCTTCCAGGCAGATCGAGGTGGAGACCTTGGGCTTCATCGGCTGCGCGGGTCCCAGGGATGAAATGGATTGAAATGGGCTACCCCCAGGAAACCGAAAAATTTACATGTACGAATTAGCGAATTGTTGGTTTATTATTGTTAAAGATCCCATTAAAACCCATTAAAATCCATTAAATTCTATTAAAACCCACTAATCAATGGCCATTTCAGGAACCGATTGATTGGAGGTACCGACCATATATAAGGCCTATTTTTTAGGCCTATGTAAGGGAATATCCCCACAAAATATGGCCTTATATGGTACAGTACCTCCATTTTAGGATCCTGAAATTCCCATTGAATGTACGAATTAGAGAATTTCTTGGGGATATGTCACTGAAATGGGAAAATGGTGGAAAATAGTTGTAATTAATGATATTTAATGGGATATAGGACTTATTATATCTACCAAGGATTGGAATGGCCTCTATTCATTGATGATTTTCCCATTAAAACCTTGATCTGTAGAACATTGATTGGGTGGATTGATGGTTATGCTTTGGTGATCAAACATGGCAATTGACAATCCAATTATAAAATGCCATTTGGTAAACTAACATAACTATGAAAAATACCCATTTTTAATGGGTAAATCAACTATAAATGGCCATTTTCAATAGCTATGTTGACATAACTAGAGGGTAATTGTTTTTTGGGAAAGTCATCTCTAACTTGGAGGAGTGTGCGAACTTCCATCTTTTTGGGGGCTACTATATGGATACCAAAGATATTCCATCTCCCTATAGTTACAAATAAACAAGCATAAACTTACATACGTATAACGGCTAGAGTTATGTGATCTACAGTATAGATTGGTACAAGATGGGCCCCCCTAGATAGCTAAGTTGGTTCAACAAAAACTACAAAAGCTATGAGGTATGGTAGATATATCTGATCATATCTATAGTTAACGGGGCTTATCAACGACCGTATCACTTGGGAGCCAGATTGCTAGATGATTTGAACATACCTCTGGCATGTGGAGCATACTTCGCAACAGTTAAACCCATGTGCAGTAATTTTCACCTACCCTGCGCCAAGGTTTACAGAAACATATATTATAGGCATTATAGGAACACCCAGAAGAATTTAGAGAAGGTGTTTACATTGAGCACTACATATATCAGTACCAGGAGATGCCCTGTAACTCTAATAATAAGCATAAACCTGCATCGGTATAGTAACTATGTAAATGGTTTGGGCGCCTCTCTCTCTCTCTCTGTCTATATGTATATATATGATTTGATTTTTAAACATGTACTTAGTCTATAGCTTTTAGTCTATCTGTATGTAGTTAATCTATACGTATATCTACTTAACCTATAACTATAGCCATAGCATACGATAATAGTTAATCTATATAATTACAATTAATTACATATTTAATGATAATAGGTATAGTATAATACTGATTGAATAAATAGTGCTTGCAAGTATAATTATAAACATTATAAACGCTTAGTTTTTTAAGATAATTGACGTTTATACATGTACAGCAGAATATAGATATACAGTGCATGATAGTACATGTATCTGTTCTCGATAAATAATGCTTGGAATCAGAGGCGAAGTGGTGCGCACTGCTTTGGGCCTGGCTTTCGAGCGATCACTGCGGATTGAGGACCGACCGGTGGGAAAAGCGGCGGCCTTTGGACTGGCAGCGGTTGGCCAAAAGTGGGGTGTTTAACCAAGCAAAATAGTGATTTAACCAAGGAAAAACAGTGATGTTCCGACAAACACGGTGATTTAACCAATAATAATAGTGATGTTCCAATGAAAATGTTGGTTTAACCAAGAAAACTAGTTATTTTCCAATAAGAATATTGGTTGAACCAAGAAAAATGATGGTGTATCATGCTGTAACTCGCCTGAGGGTTGAACCAAAAAAAATGGTGGTTGAGTTGGGGGATATCATCCCAAAATGCTTGGCTTGAAGGCAAGTTCTGATGGACAGTTGCTTTCCATGTTTCTACATGTGTGTAAAGCAATAATAGGTGCTATAAAACCATTCCCAAATCGTTGGTTTGTGACATTGTTTTGACCACATAACACGGTTTTTAGATGTGTTTTTACCACCAATGATAGGGGTTTCGTGCAGATTCTCCCTTTGCATGTCATGGAACATGTTGATAAAGGACCTAAGGACACCCCAGAGTTCCGAAGGGTACCGGAGCCAGGACGAGAAGTTGAAGGCACGGACTCACTGATTGCATCCTTATCAACACCTATTAACGTTAGTGAGATGAACATCAATTTACCAGCTATTTTGGTTTTGCTATTGGGGGTTCAGGGTTTTGACCCATAGCCATGTATATAGCCTTTGGTAAACATACAAAAAACTTATGGAAAGATCCACCATGTTGGGAAAATTCACTATTTCGACTGGGCCATTTTCCATAGCCATGTTAAATTACCAGAGGGTAAGTGGGCAACAGCTACATTTTGCAGTGATATGTGGCACAACCCTACTTATATATGTGTTATACAAGCAATTTCCGGGTTTTTGTTGCCACTTCTTACGAAGTAAGTGGGATGCATATCCAAGTAGGGTTCCTGAGTTCCTTAATATCAAAGACATTCAAAGATAAGTTCAGGGTGCAATTGTGTTTTTTTGCGGCTGGTAGTTGACATAACCCCAGTTAGGGGGGCTTACTAATCAGGTTAATCTCCTGTAACCAACTACTAGGTGGGATGATCCTCCAAGTAGTTGGCTTCGATTTGGATGAAAGGCTATGATAGTAGTAGCTACTGTATGGTACTGTTAGTTACTTGAAGGAGCTTTAAGGATGTTAAGTGACTTTTAATATCTCTGGGATACATTGGGCAATGTCAACCTGGAGTTGCAAATCCAATTTGGCAATGGACAGCCCACCAAAGTGTGTGCTATATTCCGGTTCAAAGTCGTTCCTGATACCCATTGACATATTATATATCAAAAGACGATATATCGATTGAAAGCAGTGAAACTTGCAGAAATCTGGCATGACACTCATGAACCCCAGCTATTTTGTGTGAAAACCATGGTGCCGTTGTATTTTACCGAAAAACTTCCCCTGTGAAAACCAAGACGGAAGCACATTGGCTGGTAATTGCCACATTCGTGCAGGCTAATCAGTACTTGTTTTGGCTAGATCGCGGCTTTTCTTGCTTGGATCACCTGTCATTTTCCGGTGAACTCATCAGTTGTTGGATTGAACCTTGGATATTCGATCGGATTTTGCACATTGATTGGATAAAACTCCGGTTTTGTTCATATCGCAATGACATTATCATTGTTATGTCATTGGTTATCATCATCCAAGTATACCTCAATTATCCTCAAGCGAGATGATCGAAAATCTGGTCACCTCATGGCAAGGGTCACCTCATGGCAAGGGTCAGCTCATGGGGGGTTGTTGAAATTCCCCATGAATTTCAGAGCTAAGTCCCTCTTGTTCTGAGGTCATATCGGTCATAATCCCTCAGCAAAATAGTGATGTCAAGCACATCTTAAAAAAATATGGTCAAAATCACCATTTGGTTAATATATTTTAAAATATCTTAAATATCCTTTAAAATCCCTCAAAAATCAGCAAAAATTGGGTGGCTCCCCATGATCCTTTTCGCTTCGTTCTATTGCGGTTAGGCCTCCGCCGAAGACGCCGCGCTCCACCTGGGGGTCACCTGCATCCTCCGGCGGCGTGAAGGCATGGCGGCATTGTGACTTGGTGCCACGGAGAGGTTCCAGGATTGCTGGATGAATCCCTGGATGTTTTTTTCGGATGGGATGAGAAGGGATTACAACATATCATAATATTTTATATATATATATAACATATTGGGATAAACCATCCAGCTATTGGGATATCCCATTTATGGAAATCCCCATATGGTTATAGTTAATGTCAACCCATACCCATACCCATAGGATCCATGTAATTATGCTATACATGGTAACATAGATCCCATCCATATACCCCAGTCATGTTAGCATATATACCAGCACCATGGATCCGTCATGGGTATATATATATAACATATTTTGACTAGCATACGAATGTATACTAGGGAATTTGGGTTTGGCATTTAGCTACAATGTGGATGATCATGGGATTTGTTCATGGCAGATGAATAGGCTTATCATGCGGAATTCATGACCCTCGTGACGTCACTGGAATGATGGTTTATACACGGTGAAAACGGCTATTTTCAGATTGGGGTCGGGGACATAAGGATACATAAGGGAGATAGCCGCTTGAAATATGATAGAACAACTTGTAGATGAACTTTCTTTGGGATTCTTTTGGGGAAGACGGTGCAATGAATAGGAACTGATGTTTGGAAGCGGATCCCAATGGGGGATTTCCCAGGCAACATATATCATCATATATCAACATATCCCCAATGACAATCGAATCGTGGGTTCTGTTTGTCAAACTTGATGGAAAGAAACAGCAGCCAGAATCCCTTGATATTTACTGTAGCCCGCTTTGAATCCCCATCTCAAACTGGTTAACTATGGTTAACTCATATTAAATCATGTTAAATCCCAATCATTGGTCTCATAAGTCTGGAAAATCACAATTTTCAGTGTAAATAATCGAACTTTTCATAGGCCATTTAAAGGGGCCATCCAATGATTCATAAGTCCTTAAGCCAAAGAGATTGGGGATATTGGGGCGTTATATATCCCATAGGATCCATGGTGCTGGTATAAATGCTAACATTTGGAATATTGATGATAAATGTTACCATATATATCATACATGGATCCTATGGGTATGGGGCTCCGGCTCAATTGTGAAGGAAACATCTACAGGAAACCCGGGCGGCTTTCCCATCGAAAACCACCACTTCGGGGGCTGATTGGATCCCCATGAGGACAGCCGCCATCGCCGACTTTGCAGCTGGCTGAAACGGCAGAAAAACAAGGGGAGTGTGATAGATCGCTGATCGCTTGAATGTGGCACACCCAGACCCAAAGCATCCCAAAGACATAAACCATCATAAACCTACCATGACTGGGAATGGTTGAAATATGTTGAAATCCCACAACCGTTTATGGCAGCCGATTGGGGGTGGTTCATTATTGGGTTGGCAACATGGGATGGCTACTGGCTACTCATCAAGATCTCAGGACTCAACAAGGTGACCAGTCAAGACCAAAATGTTTCGAGCCGGTCATCGGACTGGCGTCTTATGTGACACATTTTAACCTGGAAACCTTAGTATGTAGATGTATATAGTTATATAATAGTTGTTTTTCCATGAAATATGGTGGTTTCCCATAAATGTTCCCCGGCTTTTCCATGTGATTTGCTTGGAACGCTGGGGCTTTCGAAGGATCTCCAGGAAAGAGGCTGATAGCGGCGAGTCGCACGTGAGGCGCTGTGGTGGACGGAACTGCAACGTGATGGATTCGACCCAAAAATTAGGATTTCATCGAAAAAGGACGAGGATTTACATGTGTTTTAAAGGACATAGTAGGTAAGTTATGGTAAGTTCATTATCTTCATTGATTTACTATATTTACTTCACTAGGCTAAGATAGGCTAAGTCGGCTCGGTTGAAAAGATTGATACGGATGTAGATAGATGGGGCAACAGAGCCAAATATAGGGATGGGGCGCTTCTTGCAACGTTGATTAGGTGTGAGATGTTCCGCTCATGTTGGAGAATTCCGAATCGTTCATGTATCAGGTCAAACGCTGGCAGCTCATTATGAAAAGACATGAAAAGACCTACAGATTTGATGCCCCAGTGTTGAGAAATTTGGAAAGTTGATAAGTAGATTAACTACGGTTTATGGATGTTTACGGTTTACGGTGGATATATCGAAAGTTGGGTCTGGAGCCACCCCGCAGACATTTGGGAGCATTTCAGAGAGAAATCACCAGAGATCAGTGCCCAAATGTGAAAACCATGTGTCATGTGCCAACAAAAACACAAGAATTGCTGGTCCATAGATTTTGGCGATAGAATTGTGATGAATTGCCCACCTGACTCGCGTGACTCTCAGATTTGGCGGGCAAGGCGTGTGACCGGTGAAAGCACTAGCACTCTCCCCACGCAGGCAGGATCCAGTGAGGGTTGGGTATTTGGAAACTGGGCCCTGGGGGGATTCTGAGAAAAATGGTAATGTCAACTGATTCGTAGGTGTTGGATTTGGAAGGTCTAGGTTTCAGATTCCGAATTCCGGGGGCTTCATTTAGGACATTCGTAGGTTTCAGATTTCTATAGGGTATTATCATGGATTATCAGGGTCATGTCGGGGGCCCTTTGAAGTAACAACTCTTGAGCATCGGAATAGAGCAGGTTGGCTGTAAAGCCACCAGCATGGCGTTTGTTCCATGTCCAAAAATTCTGGAAGTTACCAGAAATGGGGCATGCCGCTTGTGACAAGCTACAGGACTTTAGTCAGTTCTTGGACAAAACCAGATGTTAAATGACGGCAATATAAGTTGAATTCGTTTATTATATAGTATGTACTTATATATTTGAATATACAAAGTCTGACCCTCCAGTACATCATAGGCCATAATGGCCATATCATTAGTTTGGGGGCCAGATGGGTTTTATTCTGTACCTGTTGCGGCCACAGCAAGTCCTTTAAGTTGGGTTCCATTTGCCGGGAAGCTGGGTGACAAGGTTGCGACATTGCCAGCCGCAAGCTCGGCAGTAACATGAGTTCGCTATGGTTGTCCAACCTTTTGGCAGCTAAGGAGGGGCATGGCAACTTAAAAGTTATTCTAAATTCGGGAATTTCGGAATTATTCAACCAGAATGGTAATATCTCATTGTATTCAAACATCCCATGAAATCCAATGACATCCCCATGTTAAGAAGTGTGTACAAATTGGTCTAAAATTCTTCAAACACTCCAAACCAGGGGGTGATTTGAAATATTTGGGATGGGGATCCCCAATGAGCATATTTTCAAGAAGCCAACCAACTATGGATGTCCTTTTCGCACTGCTTGGTTGATTCGGGGAGGGGGTAGCTTATAAGATTTTATAAGTATGCCCCATGCGAGAAAATACGGACTTCCGCGCTGTGCCCCAAGATTTCCGTGGTGCTATGCAAATTGTGTTGCAACAATGTTTGGACTGGACAATCCCTTCCAATCTAAAATAGAAATGCCTCTACATGGGCACATACTAAACCCGGGTCATATATTTTGGGGTACTTGATATATCTGAATATTTGGGGGAAGGGATTGGTATGAATTAGTCCTATGGCCCAAGAAACAAAACAACATCAGCTTTCCCCTTGAAATCGATCAAGCTGCAAGCGCCTGGTATCCAGTGGAAACGATGTTTTTTTTGGTCCCCTACTGGCTACATGCTGCTTGGATCTGCTTGGGATTCTTGTGTTGGGTGATCACTCACTAAAGATTGATCGGAACATATCGGGCCTGCTTTTTGATTCAATTCGATGGGAAGGATATTGTTTGGGGGGCCATTTGGGGGGTATTGGTAATTAAGGAAGAGATTATTGTCTACAGTGTGGATGGGAAAAGAAGGCGTCCCTGACCATTTTTGATTCCTGGAATGGAATGGCCTACCAGATGAGGAGGTTAAAAACCCAAGTGTAAGACTAAGACTTACTTCACTGGAGCAATTGAAGAATTAAAGACTCTGGCTCAGAGATTGTGAGAACTTTTTTTTTAACCATTTTGTGTCCACCCGAGACCCGAAGCCTGATCCTTTATGGTTTCTGCAGGTGGACAGCACACAGTGCTTCTGCAAAGTGATGGACAGGCAGTTGCATGTGGATGTAATGACCATGGTCAATGTGATCTTCCCCCGTTGGAGGAAGGAATGTGCTACATCCAGGTGTCAGCTGGTGACGAGCACACAGTGCTTCTCCGAAGTGATGGCCATGCTGTTGCCTGTGGACTAGAGTCTTCAGGATGTGAAATTCCACCCTTGGAAGAGGGAATGACGTACACCCGAGTTTCTGCAGGCGGCAAACACGCGGTGCTTCTCCGAAGTGACGGTCATGCTGTTGCATGCGGGGAGAACGAGTATGGACAATGTAATATTCCACATTTGAGTCAAGGATCGTCGTACATCCAAGTGTCCGCAAGTTGCTTTCATACTGTGCTTCTCCAAAGTGATGGACAGGTTGTAGCTTGCGGGAGCGGCATTGAAGGCGAGCTCAACATTCCCCCTTTGGATGAAGGGACATTGTATACTTGGGTTTCTTCGGGCTACGAGCATGCAGTGCTTCTCAGAAGTGATGGCTGTGTGGTTACTTGCGGATGGGATTGCTCTGGAGAGTGTGACATTCCTCCTTTGGATGAGGGAAACTCGTACATCCAGGCCTCTGCGGGGTTGAGTCACACCGTGCTTCTCCGAAGTGATGGCCAAGCTTGTGCTGTTGGAGAGAATGATGACGATCGGTGCAATCTTCCACCATTGGAGGAAGGAATATCATATATCCAGGTTTCAGCAGGTGACGAGCACACAGTGCTTCTTCGAAGTGATGGCCGTGTTGTTGCTTGCGGACGAGAGACCTTCGAACGATGCAACATTCCGTGTCCAGGGCACAGCAATCAATACCATGCCGATGTGCAACTTGGCAGAGACCTTGTCTTGCAATTGGAGTTGTTCTCTGAAGGCGATGCAGTGACGCTGATTTGTTCCGACCTGGCAGGGAAGGAAGTGCTGTATTGGAAGGCACCAGGTTCCGATTCTTCCTGGGAAAGCCACAAACACATTGCGCGAGAAATGAAAGTCAACCTCCAGAATCTTCGAGTAGTTTTGCCTGATGGACAGTTGCTGGCCAATTTCTGCCATGCAAATCCAGCGAGTACACTCCTTGATGCCTCTAGGCATTGCCAGCAGGCGCTTCATGTAGTTTCTGCATGAGCAACAGCTCTTACACTAAAATGATCTATCATGTGTGTTTGTCGGACACGAAAAGAAAAAACAAGTACCCTAGAAAATCCAGAGTGGTTTATTTATTGTCATTGTCATGTTCATATATGTTACATGCATATACATGCATGATAAGTGGGAGGGGATCACACAAACCAAGTGAAAAGGCCATTTTGGGTGGCTTACCATGGTATATGTCATTTTCAGACACACCCGCGTATCCTTCATGCATAATAAGAATCCTTTCAGAATCCGTTCGACTACATTTGCCTCAGGGCGGTTTCACCAATGACACAGAAAAAATCACGCGGTGGATGGTGCAACTTGACCTTGGTGTTAGCAGCCTCCACAGCCTGCAATAGTACTTTCCAAGTGGGAAAACATCATAATGGCTCGGGGTTGTTCCGTCGAACTGACGGCTTAGATGACCACACTATACACATCTATACGCTTGCTTTGTTGAAATGGGGTGTGTCCCTCTTTGTTGCCATGTGATGGAGAAAGGCACCCAAAAAAAGATGGATTAGTAGAATCCTTCACAATATTTTTTCAATGAGGTACAGTGATTAAGCATGTTTTTCCATCTTTTCGGGGATTGCTATATTTTAGCTAGCTTCCCACATGTCTTGAGATTCGGATTATGGCCAAGAAAGTTGTTCACTTGATGATGTCTCATATTGTCTTTTATCCCTGGGGTCCTGGTAGGGATTCAATGTTGGGATCCATGTTCGGGGACAATTTCAAAGCTGCAGGGGATGCTTGTTTTTTTTGGAATGGATATGATCAGTATGATATTACAGATATAGGTCTGATATATTACTGGGATTTATTGACTGGGAATATCCAACAATATGATGACTATTGATCTAGAAATAATCACTATAGATGATATGGCTATGGGTGCCCCCTTTCTCACTTTTTTCTACCATTGGTTTGAATAAAAAGGACCTGGTACTTGCATCATGAAAATGGGCCCTGGAATTACTCGGATAATGCTAAGATATAGGCAGTAGGGATTTAAATCCTAGGTCTTCAGCTAAAAAACCCTCCGGTAAACGTTAACAAAAAGCTATTGAAAATGGCCCAGTCGAAATAGTTGATTTACCCATTGAAAATGGTGATTTCTTTATAGTTATGTAAACGTTTACCAGAGGGTATTGAAAAAAATGCTGGCCCAGATGGTGCGGTTCCACCTTTACAGAGCCCAGGCTGCGTCGAGACGACCCAAGGGTCTTCCACCCTTCTACTGGGCGGGGCGGACTGGGTGATCCCCAAGGGCGTTGTGAAAGTGGGGTGCAACCACCAAGACTTTTGATATCCCATTAATGGTGATATTATATAAATATATATTATATATACACTATCATATATATATATATATATTATTATTATATTTTTATTATTATTAGTATTATTATATATTACTATTATTATTATGTAATTATATATTATAACTTATGTTGATCTGGATATTTTTTCTGGGGGGTGGTGATATCAGACATGGTGCTGATTGAATGTTGATTGTCCGTGCCTTTGGGGACGATTGACACTGCTGCCCCATCTAAGGAATGCTTCCACCATGTCGCAAAGCTTGTTGTACCCTCTGGTAAACTAACAGTTTGCTATAGAAAATCACCATTTTTAATCGGAAAATCAACTATTTCTATGAGCCATTTTCAATAGCGAACTGTTAAATTGCCAGAGGGTACGTGGTATCAACTTGTTATGTTTTGTCTCTGATGGCTTTTGCATCAAGCCTAAATATCCGAGGTTTCTTAAGTGACGAGGAAGGTGATACTAGGACACTGATCGTCGGGAAATGATGGTTTGTTTTGATTTACTGTCTCCAATGATAAGGGGCAACGATCCCCTGAATTATGTGCTGATCTATTTGATTATTGTATTTGACATGTTTTAACCAACAAAGGATATCATGGAATCCAATGGTATCTTATTTAAAAAAAATCCGTTCCGCAAGCTCACATGGAAAAAAAACAGCATTGGGAGATCATTTTCCGAAAACCCTTAGCTTTCCAATCCACATCTATGTGAGTTTACCGTTTCGGCATGGAGGTGCCTTCGGTGGATTTGATCACCGAATTCGAGGCCAAGGGGACGGATTTGTAGCATGGTACACCATGTTTTTGTTGCTACAGTGGGGCAAAAACATGATAAGTATAGTTGGGATTACATCAATGATCACTTATATCTTCCATTATTTATATATACCCATGCATTGAGTTTGGCAGGCTTGGGTGTGCATGTATCATCTTTAAGTGTTTCAATGAATGCTACCATTTTGGCTCAAGTAAACTTGAACCAAAATAGCATTC
>Ga0126342_10003902_pt1 | contig 25047 bp, 14 predicted proteins | sample Cyp1metagenome_FD_92528 | JGI IMG/M metagenome (GOLD analysis project Ga0126342, IMG submission 92528) | Coral microbial communities from Lord Howe Island, Old Settlement Bay, Australia - Cyphastrea 1 metagenome | ecosystem: Host-associated > Invertebrates > Cnidaria > Coral ...
ATATACATATACATATACATATACATATACATATATGTTATATATTTACAATTATACATATATATTATTATATATACAATTATACATATATATTATTATATATACAATTATACATATATATATATATGCAATTTTACATATTATATATATATTTATTTATTTATTTATGGGTTCCTAAAATGGGGGTACCCCTAAATCATCCATTTCAATAGGGTTGCTCATTATAAATCAACCATTTTGGGGTACCCCCATTCATGGAAACCTCCATATATCTCAGCTGCCTCAGGTGAAAGAATGGCTCAAGAAGTTGCTGATCTGGATGCATCTTGGGTTGGCCATGCATGGTAACATGTTATAACTCCGCTTAGGTTGGCCAAATCCAAATAACGGGAACGTATTATATCAGATATATTGAACCATCCAGTGGTTAGGAAGGAGCTGAGGAGCTATGGTTTTTGATTTTCCCTATAAGATGGGTAGCCAAAGAGCTACTGAGAGTTTCCCAACCACATGACCAAGCTCTCAGTAATCCTGGATTTGCTGAAGATGATTGTTTCTTTTCCCACTGGGAAATCCACTATTTGGGGAATCCATTATGGGAGTGTATATGAATCTATGTATATATATATATATAATCCCAATGATATTCCAGTAATGTTTGTAGATATAGATCAGCATCTATCAACATCTATCAACATCAACATCTATCAACATGAATATTATCTAAATACATACATATATATATATACATATTACATGAATTTTCACATTCCCAACGAGTCCCCATGGTTTTTCCCCAGGTACAGCCATCCCTACGAACACGACCAGAAGCTCTTCAGCGCCTTCCTGCGCTTCGGCGAGCGTGTGGCCTTCGACCAGGAGCTGCCGGTGACGGCGGAGGAGACGCCCAGCGCCGTGGCCGAAACGGCGGGGCACGCGTTGAGGCGAAAAAGTTGGGATTTTCCATGGGAAAATGATGGAAAATGATGGAAAATGATGGGAAAAATGGGGATTTTGACGATTTTAACTGGTAAAAATGGCGGACACCTTGAAACATTGGAATTTGTAGTTGAAGCCGGTAGGTTACGTGTTGAAGTTGTGGTTGATACATTGAATTGATGGGGGTGAACATAAACCAAAGATAAAGTCGAGGGTAGAGGGTACCACATTCTGGAAGTTCATGTGGATTTCGTGGGCAAAATGTTGGAGGAAATTGACTATACAATCATGGATATTTGTCGAAAAGATGTTTGAAAAGAAATCCATAAATGAATGGATGATCCAATTATACAGATGATGATGATGATGATGATGATGATGATCCAATTGATGGTCCAATTACAGATGTTTTTTGGGTGAAGAGATCCGGGATTTCTCCAGCTATGATCAACTTTAAGGATTTATACAGCCAAGAAACGACTGTGGCGACTGTGGCGATATGATTTGTATACCCCATTTGTTCAATGGATGTTTTTCCTAAAATGGAGGTACGTTAGTACCATAATTCTGGCCATATTTTGTGGTGATATTCACTGAAACTAAGGCCTGATATAGGCCTTATATATGGTAGGTACCTCCATTTTAGGATCCTGAAATTCCCATTGATTTGTGGAGGATTAAAAAAAATGATGTGTTTCCATTTCAAAACTACCATCTATACGGCAATTTCCACTTGTTTTAATGGCAATATATGGGATCTCAAGTCGAGACCTCATGAATGGGATGGGATGCAGATTGGCAAAAACAACTCAAAAGAAAACATCGTTTGGCAGCAGAAACCTATCATGAATCTAACCATACATCCACGTTGGTGGTAATTGAAACCTGTGTTTTTGGTTATAAATCCCCTTTCTTAGTGGTAAAAAACTTCATTGGCATTGGTACAATCATAAGTTTCCTTGCTTGAATCCTCTATGAAATCACCATCTTCACCGTTAAATCACCATGAAATCAGCATTTTCCTATAGTTTTTCATGAAAATCTCCATGAAATCGCCATTTTCCCATGGTTTTTTCTCCATTTTTCCCAGGGGTTGCCACCGGCACCGCGCTCAGCGTGGCGCTTCCTGGACCCCGAGACGCAGTTCGTGTCCGCGCGGCACGTGGACGCCGCCGGCTGGACCGGGGACCCAGACCAGATCGTGGCGTTTCACATGCTGCAGCGTGGCAAAGGGCCGAAGGCGGCGGATTCGAATCATCTGGCTGTAATCTATAAGTAATAGTGATATAGTGGCTATATATAGTGATATAGTAATCTATCATCCAGCAATAGTGGTCCTATGGGATATGAAATGATGGCTATAACAGTTGGTTATTAACTATGAATAGTTGTGTACATATATATATATATACATGGCAATAGTAATATAAGTAATATGGCAATAGTGGCTATATATAGTGATATAGTTGATCAATATAATGGTTGGTGATCACTATAATATCACTATTACATTATGATGTTGATGAATATTGATTAACTTGGATAATAGTGGTTAACTATTAATAGTGATATACATATATATATATATATATGTGGCTATAGTAATAGTAATACATGGCTACAATATGGTATCATTATCTCAAAGCCATGGTATATTGTGATATGTTATGCTATAATAATAGTGAATCACCGAACTATAGTATATTATGATAATACCGTTATCATTATCTCAAAATCGCAGATATGTAACTATACCCGTAACTATATCACTCGGCTGTATTGCTTTATATATATATACCACTGATATATTGATGACTGACTATGATTATATGGATAACCAATGTTCATGATTAATATCAACTATGTCAATATGGCTATAGTCAACTATCTTAATAGTATCATATACTAAATAGTGACAACTATATATCATCAACTATTTAATAATCATAAAAAGGTTGGTGATTAACTGATAGTGATATAGTTAATCAATATAGTAGTTGATTGTGATGGTAATATAGTTGCGGATCACTATCATTGAACCATATTATATGGTTATATATATATACAATAGTGAGATCATCTATATTGTTCAATGACTATATTACTAGTGACATAGTTGATAACCATAGAATACTGGATGATTCACTATTATTTTGGTTATAATATATATATATACATGTCATATTTCTATCACCATATCTGGTTGGTGGTTTCAAACATGAATGTTATTTTACATAATATATGGGATGTCATCTTTCCCATTGACGAACTCCATCATTTTTCAAGATGCTTATTGCACCACCAACCAGATTAATATCCCATGAGTAATCACCATTATAACTATGGAAAGATCCACCATTTTATAGCTGGGAAAATCAACGATTTCTATGGCCAAACATTTTGATTTTCCATAGGTCATAGGTCATTCCTAGGTCGCCATGTTGATCGATTCTTATGGCCAAACATCCGGCCCATCCCACAGGTAGGCCAAAGAGCCCTGGTTTGTGAGTCCCTGCCATGGCCATCCCAGTCCCATGGATAATACTGGGATAATACTGCCTCCCATGGTTTTTCATGTGGTTTAATAAGGATCATTTGCGATAATGATGGGATAATACTGGGATATTAACGGATGTATCCTCCGGTAATTTGTTACATAGCTATTGAAGCCATGGCCCAGTCGAAATAGTTGATTTACCCAGCTACATAGCATGGTGGATCTTTCCAGTTCGTTTGTTGTAAACGTTTACCAGAGGGTAAAGCCCCCAGTTTCTACGAACAACTTTGCAGTTTTCGTGGTAAAAATCTGAGTGATTTCGAGTTCGGTGAAATTCTCGAGTGCGAGATGGGCGGGCCAGGGTCAAGGTGAAGTAGTATATGGAGCGTTGTGTCCAGATAAACGTATATATATACATATAATCATATTATATATATACATATATATATAGTTATATACATATTTTATATACATATATATATATATATATATATGTGATTATATGTATATAACTATATATATATGTGATTATATGTATATAACTATATATATATGTGGATATGAATACATAATGCTACATACATGGATCGATCTATGAAACTATACGTATAGACATGCAAAAGCTTACTGAATACTGAAAGCTTTTGTGGCTCAATATGTATTGAAAAAAGGATCCGACATTCATTTTTAATTATTAAAAAATATTTTCATGGCTGAAGAGCTCAAATTCCCCACTGAAAGGAAATAACATGTTGAGATATACCTCATTCATGCTGTTCTTAAATCTGAAACCTATGTTGTCCCTATAAAGATCGTCAGTTTGGCTCATTCAAAAGCATTCTACCCATCAAAACAAAACGGCCCGAAACGGATATAGTTTGTTATATATATATACACAGTATACACACCATTTGCCCTAGTAAATGCCAGTTTATGGCAAGCTGGGCTTATCCCCAATCCATGGTGTTTGCAAAATCATTTCATTAACGAACACAATCCATGGCCGTGAAATTGTAGTGGCCATGACGTAGCTAACTGTACTTGAGAAATGTAAAAACCATGTTTCTTTTTTAAACCACGTGTTTTTTAACATTTCATTACCTTCGATTATGTTCAATTCTCACTTTGTTTAAGATTACTGGTTGGTGGTTTCAAACATTTTTATTTTCCATTGATATATGGGATAATATGTTTCCCAATGACGAACTCCATCATTTTTCAAGATGCTTATCGCACCACTAACCAGTATATCTATAGTTAGTGTATTTACAGGTGATATATCTATAAATGGGTTAAAATCCCATAGAATCCCGTCATATTTCTATCACTACTCCATGTGAAAAATTTTCTCCACCAAATTCCGCAGATTTCCGGGAACTTTTTGGATGATCAGAGCGGTTTTTGTCATGGTTTTGGTGAGAGGGGACTACCATTGTTTTTGAATGTAATGAAGATTTGATATTAATGAATGAACTACAATGGTAATGGAATAGAGAAGTTATAGTCTAATGAACATGATTCGAATGTTAATTACTACGAATGTTCAATAATGAGTTATACAGGATGGGGCCCCAGTTCCTTGGCTAAGTTGGTTTTTAATAGTCCTTGGTTTCACATTTGGGTTGGTGAGAGGGGAATATAACTATTATAGGGGATGATACATCAACAAACATCACTGGGAGGTACCATCCTGTATCCTTACCATCATCCATTCAACAACATATATGAATATATATGGATGGGGAACATGATATTCTTATTAATTACTACTCATATGGCACTAATTATTAAAATAATGATATTACTACCTTTTTTTTACAGTACTCATGATATTCTAATACATATGTTCTCATGTTTAAAATGGCCATAGAAATAGTGGATTTACCCAGCTATAAAATGGTGGATCTTTCCATAGTTTTTTGTTAACGTTTAAAATTTCATGAACTGCCATGGCTTACCAACGTCATCAAGGCAGTCCCTTGCCAAGGCATGGGGATTCGGACCAAGCCTTCGCCAGCCGCCAGTTTGCCCAGCGCAACCGCCTGGGTGTGGGCTACCTGCCGCTGCTGGAGCGGCCGGGTAGACCCTGGGTAGACCAGGGACGGGAAGTTGAGGTACAAAAAAAGGTGATGTGAAGCGGAAAAAAAATGTGGTTTTTTGATGTTTGTTGAAACGATTGATTTCTGACAAAAAAAATGTGTTGTTTCAGTACAAAAAGGGTGATTTCCGTTCAATCAAGTTTGGTACAAAGTTTGCGTGATTTCGGTTCAATCAAGTTTGATCATGAAATATGAGTATTTTGCCATAAAGAATTGTGATTTCGCCAAGGAAATATGGGTAAAAAGTTTCTAATTATACACACGTCTACCCAATCGAAATGTCCCGATAGAAGTGTGGTTACAACCATCATTTCACCAGGAGTAATTTGAGTTGCGGACCGATTTACGGCAATCACATAAAGGAAAAAAATGATGGTGAACCGTTGGATTAGGATTTGGGGGTACCCTGTTTTTGGTAAGTAGGTACCTTTTCTATGGAAAACTCGATGGATGTTTTATCAACAATAACTGGTTAAAAAGAAATATAGAAAATGGATTTGAGTGACTTCGTACAAGGTGGATGGTAGATCAACGAATCATGTTTCTAGCCAGAAGTATCAGAAATGAAGGAATGTAATCATCCTCGCAAACCACACATGTTTCACCTACTTCCCAAGCATTTCTCCAGCCTTTTGATGCCATCTCTGGAGTGCTGGAGAGCCTTTTTTTAACCAGGTTCATATACATTGTGTAATCGTATACATATATATATACATCATATACAGATATATACACATTATATATATATATATATAGATATACACATCATATATATATATGTGAGTGTGTGTGTACATCCAAATAGTGATTGTGATCACATGTTTAACCATCTCCATGTCCGGTTCATCCAGAATCTCTGTGTTTTAGTTGATAACTCCAATTTCACTACAGTTTCACTAGGTAGATATCTCGAACTACCGTAGATGGACGAAGACGTTTCACTGGGCACCGTCACCAGGACCTCTTTTTCAACCAAACGGAGCTGCCTGAGTTGTACAAAACCCCGGTGCTGCCGCATCGACTGTCGCCAGAGCTCAAAGAAGCTCTGTATCGATCCTGGCTTCCGCATCCGAGGCCCAAAGTGCCTCAGAGGTGCAATGAGACCGTGCCAATGCAGTATTGAAAACTCAGTGAAACTATGGGTTGACTATGAGTTGACTATGGGTTGACTTAACAAGTTAATGGTGATTAAGCATCAGAAATAAATGTGTGTAGTTATAGTTATGTGCCTGTGCCATTTGGTAAACAGTTTGCGATGAAAAATCACCCATTTATTGAGCTTCTTTTCAACTTCTAATGGGCCATCTTCCATAGCTATGTTAGTTACTGGAGAGTATAGTTGACTATGGTTGACGATGGTTGACTATAGTTTGAAAGTGATTAGCCATCAAAAATAGAAGTTTTCAAGGAATTCATGGTGGCTGCGGTTATGATTTCTTATTCAATATCTACACTACAAGTAATTCTGTAGCGTCTTAATGTACAATAATGGTACCTGATATTACAGATAAAACTATTAGATATGTCACATTATGTATAAACATCAGATACTTCCATGAGATGTAATATCATAGACATGCTTGATAAATCTACAGATATCAGTAATGTATGTTTAGATATATCTATTGGATGTTGTTACATCATATGCATCCATTCCTGATATCTAATAGATATGCCTATGAGTCCATGATGTCTATAAAATCTACCCTCCAGTAAATTAACATAGACCCTGTCATACCCTGTCAGACAGGGATTGGAAGATTAGTTTCCACTAAAAATTGTGTGTTTTCAGGGTCTATATATGTTAATTTACCAGAAGGTATATATCATTAGTATATTGATGATTAACTATTGCGAGATGGATAATCAACTATAATAGTTATATATATATACATTTAGGCATAGTTAACTATATTGCCTATCTAATCACTATGTTAAGTATATATCACTATAGTCACTATATTGATTATATCAACTATGCCTTGTTCTTGGTATCTCTAATGGCTTTGCCGAATCCCACGTGGCAAGCTTCACGACAGGTCCAGCAGCCAGCGCAGCCAGCGCACTCAGCGGCGGTGACACCTGCGTCACCCCGCGCGTGCCTGACCAAAAATTGGGAAAACGGGTGCTTTGGATTATTTGGGAAAAGACGTTTGGGAAAGTTAAAAAAGAAAACATGGGAAAATTGGAAAGGCAACAACTTGGACTGTGGATGACGTTTATAATTTAGGTATGGTCATGACTTGATGTTTGGAGTTCGACTTTTTTTTTTAGCGCTGTGTATTACGCACTGTTTTCTTCGGAGTGGTTGCAATCCGCAAGGCTGTCGGAGGTTTGAACAACAAATATGACCAAATTGATGGGTTTATGTTCATGTCTCTGTGACAGTTTTGATGATGATTATATATTAATATTATCATTATTATGTTATTCTTATTACTATTATTATTATATAGTGACAAATTTGCATTGAGCAGACCTTAGGTGGCCGGAAATTTATGGCCGTTTTTAATTTCAGAGTGGATACTTTTGATAAAGCACTGAATTTCGGTGTACGCTATTTTCGAACAAACCCGAATGACGACAAGGGAAAACCACCCCAAATGATGCTTAGTAAGGGGAACGACCTCAAGAATTGCCTCATTTGAGGTTGGTGAATTCTTTCAATTCTGCCAGTACCAGCCACCTATTTCTTCTCGGCTGCCATGTCCCTCAATAGACTGGGCTGGGTGTCCAAGGTTGTCAAAGCTGCCTGGCCGCCTATGGCTAGTGAATCTAGTGAATTTGGGGATGGGTTCCCCAAAAAAAAAAACGGGGACTATGTTGGAAAACTTGCATCATCAAACATTTGAGGGGCCCGCCCGGGCTGCTGTAAAATTTCGGTTTATGACCTGATTGGGAAAAGAGCGATGGCACAGAGCATGACGCCCAGACGGCCTGGGTGGGTCCTTCCTGGAAGCACAGAGGGTACGACACAAGCAGCCAGTGGAAATCGCTGGCTGTACATCTATGATGGGCAGCCGAAAGTACCAGTGGAAGCTGCTCTTGAAGTCCTACGACTGGCAGAGGCTTACAACCTGCCAAAGCTAGCAGGTGAAATTGAGGCATCCGTGATCATCCGTGCCTGCTTGGACTGTACCTGCTTGGACTGTAGTGTCGCCCTGCAAGTTCTACAAGAAACACAAGGCCTTCATTCTTTGAGAGATGCCTGCGAAAATAGGTTGCTGAAGAGTTTGAGATTTGCAGCCAGCATCCAGATTTGGGGAAGCTTATTGCAAGTCAGCTGGCCCGAATTTTGGAAAGGGAAGATCTGGGTGTCTCACGGGAAGAAGCAGTAGTGAGCACAGTTTTTACTTGGAACAAACTTTCCAAGGACGGACATGCCTTTCGCATGCTGCTGCAACATATGCAATTTCAAGCACTTTCGATCGAAAATTTGCTTCGCCTCGGCCGTGCAACTCTCTCTGGTCTGAGTGGTGGCGACTTGCACCGGGAAGTTGATGATGCTTTGGCCTCTCGGAAAAGAATCCAAAGTCCAGCTACCTTTCAGTCGAAGACTCGAAGAGGCATTGCTTCAAGCACTGGTCGCCATGGAAAAGGTGCCAGCACCAGCATTGAAGCTTCAGGACGAGAAGTACTGCCCTTGCCATATTGCGCTGGCACGAAGGTGAACTTTTTGCTGCACACTTCAATAGCAAGAGCACCATCCTTTGTTGGAAGCCTGGAGACCCTGCAACATGCGTGCGACGTGTTGGGGGTGAAGGTGCCACTGTGGCTGGCATCAATGACTTGAGAGCCTGTCATAGCCTGGCCATCTCGCGAGAAGCAGGGAGATGTTCATGTCAGATCCGAAGAATAGGAGGCTTCTTCGTTTTCAAGATGGTTCTGGGGACTTAGCTGTTGGCAACACTGATGCTGCCCTGTTTTACTCTCCCGGAGGGCTGTATGTGAGCCAGGGTGGGAGATATGGTGGGAGAACAGTGCAAAAGTGGGCTCGACGCTAGTGTGATTGGGAAACTCTTCCAGAAGACATGCAGTTTGAAACGGAGCAGGTGTTTCTGACAAATGAATACAAATGAAGGGATGATCTATCTGTTGGATAATCTCAATAACCGTCGCATTTTGCGCATGAATCCAGCTCCTTGGAAGCTGTTGTGGTGGGCCAATCCCAACTGAGGCCTGGCTTTCCTAATGGACGTGTTTGTAAATGACAGTGGAACAATCTATGTTGCTGAGCTTTGTTCAAAGAAAGGTGTTGGCCTTCCACCCAGCGCAACTTTCACGGACTTGCAGTGTCCAGGCGAATTGCACCGGCACTGTTGCTTCAGAGCAGATCGCTGTAGGTTCAGGGCCCTGCCCCAAAGTTGGGGCTGTTTATGATTATCAACGACCTCCTGAGCTGAAACATCTTGAAACAGGTCCGGAAGTGGTGGGACTGGGTGAGTCATGGCTTAGAAACATCCGATTTTTTTTCTCGTTCCACCTGGGAGGACAATCCCAACTATTTCACATGATATGTGTGTCTGGTTGGTGCTTTGGAACCATGGAATTTTTTATTTTTCCCAATACTTGGGATATGTTGGGATTTCATGGAATTTATATATAAATAACTAATATAAATGGTATATCATATCTGGTTGGTGGTAACTGGAACCATGGAATTTTATTTTCCCCAATACTTGGGATGATGATCCAATCTGACTGTCATATTTTTCAGAGGGCTTGATGCATTGGATGTATTGGAAACCACCAAGACCAGCAACCAGCTCCAACCTGGTTATCAAGGCTCGCCCCAATGCCGGTTTGATCACAGATACCCGGCCTGGTAAACATAGAAAAAGCTATTGAAAATGGCCCAGTCGAAATAGTTAGATTTCCCCATGAATAGCATGATGGATCTTTCCATAGTTATGTAAGTTTGTTCACCAGAGGGCAAAGCCTCAAAATTTACCTGCAGTTTTTATGGTGTCCTGTCCTGACTGCGGTGCCCGAAAATCTCGGCACCCTCGATCCTGAAAATTGATGAGCAATGCGCAATGGCGTAGCAGATTTTCGCTAACAAACCCCAATTTTGGATGATTTTGGTTAAACCTTCAAATTTTTAGAGCACTGAAAATGGTTCCAACTTGAAGGTCCAGGTACAGTTTACAGGTATTCTATACAATATTTGGAACGTGCTCTGAAGTCAGTTTGGCAAGGCATTTACTTTCTTCAATGTGTTTTGTCGTGGAGAGATGTTGAGAGATATGATCAAGAAATCTTCGGTATCAACTGAGGATACAGCCCATAAATTATGGCATCGACTAGCAATATGTAAGTTGAATGTTCATCGTGATTTCCTCTTGCATACAAACATGGCAATTGAAATTCTGAGGGAGCCATCCAACTGGGGTTAGTCCATGTATATTCAGTTATTCACCCATATTTAGGCCCAGTTTTATCCCAGTCGAACTGGAGGGACAACTAGGAGTAGGATGCTTCAACCATATTTAAGCCCCATTCTTTGCTTAAACTCTCCCATGTGCACCATCAAAAAGTGGCTAAGCCCAACTAATCATAGATATAAATATGCCACCATAGTAAGTTGGGGCCACATATCCCAACTTATGAAGGTTTATGCCTAACTCCAACTTTACCCAGTATATCTCAGTTGGTCATATCCCACCCTGGTTATACCCATAAAACAAAGGAGCTATACCCAACCAACCCCAAGTATGACAAATGGAAAATCCACCATTTCTAGGTCAATAAACTGGATGGCTAGTTTAATCCTTTAGTCTTTTGGTATCAATGGGATCATCTACTAGCCAGCTAAGATTTTTTTTGCAGGGTATCTAAGATTGGCCATGATTTATAGATTGATTTTCCCAGCTATAAACCTCCATTTCGTTCGGGGACTTCCCAGGGTTCCATAAGGTGCGAGAGAAACCTTCAGGGCTCAGGTCCAGGTACCGGAAAGGGTCATGGGTCATGTTGGAGCAAAAACGGCGCCACCATCTCCAAATTTACCACTTTTATGTGGTTTTTTAACCATCAATCCATATGGGTGGTTTATTTTTTCCATCAATCCATAGCTACATCTTCCCCAGCGTGCATCATTTCTGCCTTTTGAGGGAGTTCTGCCTTTTCCGGTTAGAAGGTGACTTTACCCGACCACGGGCGACTTTCGCGAATTCAAGTAATTAGGGCCACCTTTTTAATGGTGGCAGAAATCTCTCAATGTTTTCTAGGCTAAATATGCCAATCCAAAGATAAGGCGGTCTTGTCACCAAATTCCCTCAAATCTATTGGTGAAGCTGGGTTTACTTGTTTGAAAGGCCCAGCTGCAAAGCAGCCGTTTGACAACAACACAGGGCAGTAGCACAGCCCACACTTTCTTACCTGGAGTGTATTATATATTAATATATATTATATATCCTTACGTAGTTTCCTATATCTTTGATTTTGGGCTGTAGCCAATGCAGGGCATTAGGCCCAGGCATGGTCTTCGGATCTCTCCTGCTAGAAGGGGAAAGATTTTGCTGGAATTTACCATGTCTTTCTCTGGGAGTTTGTAACCCTCAAAAGAAAAAAAACGGAGCGGGCGACTTTTCCCGACCAAACGGAACTTTGCGCGGCCTAAAGGCGACTTTACCCGACCAAAGTTTTTGATGCATTATTTCCATGGGGGTAGAAGCATATTCCAGTTGAAGCCCATCCAAGGCCAAATTCAAACATGTTCATGCCAGAGCAAACTCTTGCAATTGCAACAAGCCGGTGTGTGACAGCTGAGGATAGGAACATGAAATAGCTGGGTAAAACAAAAACTCTACTGGGATAGTTTGGCTAAACCAAAAAATGCATTGGGATAATTTGTACAAGCAAAGAAACTTGTTGGGATAGCTATTGGTTAAACTTAAACCAAGAAAGGTGGTGGGATAGTTTGGGCAAACCAAAACATATTAATGAAAATGTCTTTAGATATTTTGGGTGAATCAAAACATGTCTACTGGAGTAATTTGGTGCAGTTTCGGTTTCATGATTTCCTGACAGGCGATTCTAAAGACAAAAGGCGATTCTGAAAAAATCGAGCAGAAATTTCTGCCTTTTACCCTCTGGTAAACTAACATAACTATTGAAAATCACCACTTTTAGAAGGTAAATCAACTATAACTGTGCCATCTATACCATTGCTATGTTAGTCATTACCAGAGGGTAGTAAAAGAGCAACCAAAAAAAAAACATACCTGGAAGATCCATGGGATGTCAACCATCAATCCATATGATTGGGTGCTGCTTTGATTATGAATTACTGGAGAATTATTGGAGGTAGCTATCATTTTTCAAAGGTCCATGTGAGGGTTAAGGGATGTTAAGGGAATATAGCCCTGAAATATGGTTTTATATGCTACAGTACCTCCAGGCTAGGTACCGAAATGGCCATTGGATAGGTACGTGCTGCGATAAATCTCTTGCAGTATAGCATGGATGTAAATGGGGAAATATGCGAAGAAGCTATAGAAAACAATAGTTGTTCATGGTATCGAAGATTGGCCCATTGACACCAATGTAGATAAATTCTAGCGACCTCAGAACAAGCTCGCCAAAGATGATGGTGAATAGGCTGAATAGGGAGAATCCGTCCCAAAAACAATTTGGAGGGTTTCTTAAGTCATGGGGGATCCCCAAAACCATTGGTTTCAATACTACCCTCTGGTAAACTTACAAAAAGCTATTGAAAATGACCATTTATAGTGGATTTTCCCATACAAAATGGTGGATCTTTCCATAGTTTTTTGTACGTTTACCAGAGGGTAACATGGTCTAACCCGAATTTCATTCGCATGATTTGCTGATGAATTGAACATGTTCATCGAAGTTCTGGGAAAGCCAAAACAAACATCCCAACAAAATTGGCTAATGTGGGTAAAACAACAATAAACCAATCCCCCAATTCACCATTTTTATAGGTGGTAGAAACCATTCCCAAGAAAATGGCTGGTAAACATGGCAGCCAGTTTTAGCCACCAAAAACGTACCAAACCGTACCCCGAAGCCCGTGGCACCCGTGGCACAGGAAACCCCGGTGGATGTCCTCCAGGGCCGAAGCCAGCCAAGCCCGCGCCACCAGCGCCCGCGTGGGAGAAGTCCATGAGGAGCAGTGGAAAAAAAAGATATTCCGTGCACGCCGGGACGCATGGAAACTATGGAAACTACTGAAAACTGAACAAGTCAACATAAAATACGTATGCCACCATTAGTTTGTTAAATTCGATTGAAGGCTAGTGTGCTGTGAAATGATTTGATGTATGTAACTATAGTAATTCCAAAAAATGGAATGTATAGAATTCATCACTATGATTAGAATGAATTTACTTTTCTATCTTTTTGGGGATTACTACAGAGTTTCTGCTTCAAGTTAGATGAGCAGTTCGCCAAGCCAAATATCCAAAGGTAAACGCATGGTTTAGCAGTGGCTGCAAGACAGCCCTGTTGGTTCATGAGAAAGTGGGTGCTATTTTCCTTTATATATTGTGGAGTATTATAATCATACATTAATCGAATCCCGTCTTTAACCAAGATGTTTTTCATGGGAACGACATTTTGGGTTTTGAACACAGCTCACATGTGACGTACAGCCAAATCATAAATCGCTGCAACATCTTCAACCAAGGACCCGGACCGCCAAGTGATGACCACACTGGAAGTTGGACATCCCAAAAAAACAAAGATCTTTGAGTTCCGGTAGCAGTTTTCAACATATTCTGGTTGGTGGTTTGGAACATTTTTTCCACTATATACGGGATTGTTTTTCCCATTGAGTTTCATATTTTCAAGATCGGTAAAACCATCAACCAGTATTGATTTTCTATAATAACGAGACCAACTCACAATTCGACAATATAGTTTTTTTGGTTCAACATAATGATCTTGGCAGAATTCCCAACTCACAAGTCATTTCAGTCAGAACTTTGGGAGCACATGATTTCAAATTCAATGCATGACAACTTGGAAAATAAGATGAAACTTGAAGTCTGGAAGACATTCCATCACCTAAAATTTGGATCACTATGAAACTTGGAGATCATCTAGAATTTCACCCAGGATAGATCAAATCTATGTCCCAAATCTACGATGCCATGTATAATACATATGGGGATGGATCAATACCTAATAATACCATTTTTAGGGGGATGAACATCCATTTACCAGCTATTTTGATGTGAACTACAGGGGTACAAGGTTTTGACACACTGCCATATCACCAAATATCTCCCAATTTTTTCTCCAAACGCAATGGATTCGCCCGGCGACGGAACCACTGTTCCCGCGCCGCCGGCGCCACCCCCGGCGCTGCCGGTGGTGACCCCCAACAAGAATAGCTTGGAGGCGCCAACATCCCCTGACTTCCCATTTTTATGGCTCGGATTCCATATTCCAACCAGTTTATATGGCTGATTTATTGCTTTACTGACATGGAATATTTAACAACATCACCGGAACAACATGGAGCACATGATGTATATGTCTGTTGGTAGAATGTGATGAAGAATTTGAAACGTCGATTGAAGCTTGTCTATCTTGAACCCTCGGCCGCCGACTTTTTGGGTGGTTCTTATTCATCGGCAAAAGTATTGGAATATCACCCACAAAAGCTAACAAAAATATTGGAATGCGATGGGATAAAATAAGATATACCCGCCCACTGCAGGTAGGTGACAACATCAATGCCTAGCGAGCCTGGTATTTCTTGCGATGAGCGAATGTGTCGTAGCAAAAGACGCGTTTGTCATTAGGGCATCAAAGATTTGACATGCCAAGAAGTAGGAGAACAAAGAAAATTCACCGAAAGAAAGACATGTTGTTTTTTCATTGACAGGTTTGCGGTTGTTTTCACATACAACTTGATATATGAGCCACACATCAGGAGCCATTTCAATACCTGTAAAACCACCTATGATTCGACAAGTACATAATCGAATCCCTTTAACACTGTACTCCTGGCAACCTGAACCACTATAGTTCTGGCGGTTGTTCCCCCTCAACAGTTTCTTTGGTGCTGAAAGCCGTGGTTTTCTGATTTGCTTTCCAGAAGGGTTGCCAGAAATATCAATACTGGGCAATCTTTCAAGGATGGGGCTATTCATTTTGAACCATTGCCATAGCTGGATAATGGTTTTCCTGCTTTTTTGGAGCTGTTATATGTTTTATATCGGTGGTTTACAGTAACCATTGACTGTCTGACAACCACACAAAAGATAGAAAAGCAATTTGCCACTCTTTAAACTTTGATTTTACATTTCCATCTTTTTGGTGATTCCTATATATGTAACTGCATTAATGTAAATTAAGCATTCTATCCTTTGAAAACCATCATTTGGATCTCTGAAATAACTCAGTTGCTATGCTTATTTTTGTTCATAGAACGTACCCTCTGGTAAACGTTTACATAACTATGGAAAATCACCATGCTATTAATGGGAAAACTCACTATTTCTATGGCCATTTTCAATAGCGAACTGTTAGTTTACCAGAGGGTAAAGTTTCAAAGTCCAAAGCTGGTCATTCATGGCTATAACATCTGTAACCATAGGGCCTGAAAAACATGTTTTAACCCCAGAAGTTGGCACGTTGTCAGGTCCTCATTTTTCCACATTTTTAGGAATGCAGTGGTTCTACTACATCATGTTTCATCATTTATGTTAATATACCCTTTGGTTATTTAACATAGCCATGGAAAATCATCACTTTTAATAGCTACATGATCTATTTCTATGGGTCATTTTCCATAGCTATGTTAAATAACCAGAGGGTACCTTAATTGCTTCATCATAAAAAATTATGTAAGGTATATTAATATAAATGTATCTACTACATCATTAGATCATGTGTTTTTTCGACCCCCAAATCGCTATCCATGGCCGCGAGGCAGATCTGAAAGACCGTTCCAGCCAGCCGGGGTCGTCCAGTAAGGGGGACGGCCCGCTGGTCTCAGGGAAAATCCCAATCTAAAATGGATGAGAACTAGGGGTAGCCCTATGACTTAAGGGTAGCCCCCAACTCATGGCAGAGTTTGCGTTCATTATTGGAGGGTAATTCCATTGGCTCCTAAACACTATTGGATCAGTAGGGTTTATCTAATGGTATCCCCAATAACATCCCATTCAATCACCATTTCCAAGTATATAGCCATTTTACACCAATAATGGTTCCACGTGAAAATAACCACTATTTCTGGTTGGTGATTTCAAACATGAATTTTATTTTCCATTTCATATATTGGGGATTATCCGTCCCATTGACGAACTCATATTTTTCAAGATGGTTATTGCACCACCAACCAGTAGGGGTAGCCCTATGGCTTAGGAAACCCCCAGAAAAATGGGTCAAAAGCCTGGTGTTGTGAACCTGAAAATAGTTGGTTAATGGATGTTAATGGATGGATATGGATGCTAATTCCCCAAAATATGGTGATCATAGGTAACTTGACCCATCTATGTCATAATATGATCGTATCTGTCACATATATGGTTACCACTATGGTACCATGATTCGAGATGATGTTGAAATATAGCCATAGTTGGAGGTTATCCCAATGGTTGTTGGGCTGTGTTGGTGTTTTTCGTCCACAGTAACCATTGGATATCCATTGGATCTATGGCTATATCGACGCTTGAACTGGTTTATATAGGTTTATAAACATTATACGGTTAATAGTGGTTAATAGTGGTTAATAGTGGTTAGTATATCTGGTTGGTGGTTTGGAACAATGGAATTTTATGACTTTCCATTCAGTTGGGAATGTCATCATCCCAACTGACGAACTCCATCATTTTTCAGACGGGTAGGTCAACCACCAACCAGACATTATAAACCAATTCAAAACCGGGGGCACTGCGCAACCAAGATTAAGAAAATAGTTGGGATACGACGGGAGATGCTCGCCTATCACCGACATTATATGTCTGTTTCTATAAAGTGGGGTACAAATGGGGTACCCCCAAAATGGCAATTATTCTAGGAGATTTTTGATGGTTCAAGTATTTGATTGCGGGGTAGAGTATGTTGGGACGAGCCTAATGACAGTGAAGAACGTGCAAAAGAACATGGGTTTGTCTGAAAATAGTGTACGCCTAAATCATCGGTGGATCTGTGGATCATCATTACCCCTACTTAAGCCACAATTGGGGACATATACCCCGTTTTTGCCCTGGTTGGTGGTTTGGAACATTTTTTCTTTTCCATAATATATGGGATAATCCTTCCCATTGACGAACTCATATTTTTCAAGATGGTTATTGCACCACCAACCAGTGCCAGTCGATTTTTGAGAAGTGCTTGCAACGTGGCGATCAACGAGGAAGCATTCAATGCCAGGTCGACAAGGTCAGGGTCAAGTCTTTGTCGGCACATTAGCAGCGCTAATGTGCATGTACTCCGTGTATCATCATTGATCCATATTTATCCTGTTTCATCATCCTATGATTTTCCGTGTTCATGTACTTTCAGTCCACATAACTGACATAACTCACATAACTCACATAGCTGAAAACTGAAAGTCCTCCATTTGCCCATTACGACTTTTTCAATGCCCAGGCGTGCCGTGCTGCGGAAGCTCTGGTCCATCTATGCTGAGACTGTCTTGCCACTGGAGCAGCAGCCGGAGAACCGAGCACAGGGATGGCGCTATGGAGCTTCAGTTGTGGCCGGCTTGGTTAACTAACATAATACTAATACAACCATGGAAAAAAACACTATTTTGATAGGTACCCTCTGGTAATTTGTTACATAGCGATTGAAAATGACCATTTATAGTGGATTTTCCCATTAAAAATGGTGATTTTCCATAGTTATGTAAACGTTTACCAGAGGGTAACACAACCATGGAAAAAAAAAAAAAAACTATTTTGATAGGTAAATGTCTATAAGTGATTCATTTTCTAGGTTGCTTTACTGGCCAAAAGATGCAAATCCATAAACTTACGGCTAACTGCTTTGTCAATTTTGTCATCAAAAATCCTGTGAACTATCCAACTTTTGGACACAGTATTCATCCGAATAAATTATCAACTGAACTATCAATAAATCCAGCTTAGTTCAAATTGAGCTATCGGATAGTTCAGTCGAATAAGTGAATAAATATCCAGCTTTTGATAGTTCACACCTCGACTAGCTTGCAGCTGTTTGTGGCTCCGTTACTGCTTAAACCGTTGCTTGACTTCATTCTTCGCTTTGATGGTTAAGACCCTGACTTTGTTGTTCCAACCAGCATCGCTTTAGCAGTTGGACAATCCTAGTAGGTTGATGGTAGTAGAAGGATTGTTCCACCCAATATGTTGGGCATTTTTTCTGATCTTTTTAACTCCCGTGAAAACCATAGATGTCCTTTTCCCATTGGTTGGTTGATTAATAGAGGGGTTTGAAGAAACCCCTTTAACAACAGGTTTCTATGATGATAGATGGTATACCAGCTCCCGGCCCCTCTATTTTTACCAAACCGCCGCAAAATCGGTGTTCAAACAGCAGAAAACCGCCGTAGACCGCGGTGAAGATCATCTGAGAACCGCCCAACAATCATTCTAGAGATCTACCCTCTGGTAAACGTTAACATAACTATGGAAAATCACCGTTTTCAATGGTAAAATCCACTATTTCAATGGTCATGTTCAATAGCGAAGTGTAACAAATTACCAGAGGGTAAGATGTTCCAACAATCATCCTGATAATGTTGCCTTGGATTCTCCAAAAGAAACCCCTAGCTTTTTGTTAAATAAATCCATATAAATGGTGATAAAAAACACCACTGGTATGCCACTGGTATGGCCCAACTATTAATGCTTAAACATCCCATTTTTTCTGGTGGCTTCTAGCTATACCACTCACTGATTGGTAAAACCCCTAGATGTTCTCTTTCACCATGAATCCCTAGAAAGTCTTGATTTTGCCATAGCTGAGAAGGACTGTGCGAGAAGGACTTCATCATTATCTATTGAATCTATTGATTAGGCTGCACACACATAGAAACCCTCTACTCGTTTTTGACATTTCTTCCTGTCAGCAGACATGGCTTCGCAAGGGGGTTTGGTTGGTGGTTTGAAACATGAATGTTATTTTTCCATTTACTGGGAATGTCATCATCCCAACTGACGAACTCATATTTTTCAGAGGGGTAGGTCAACCACCAACCAGTATAGGAAACACATATATATATATATTATTCATATTATGGTACTTGGTGGGATTATTATTCCAAATCCATGATGGAGTAGGTTTTTCAACCACCAACCAGATAGAGTTTTTTCAGAAAACATCGTGAATCCATGATGCATTGGGCTGAAATCTCAAAATCCCCAGTGCTATATGATGCCATTTGAAAAAAAGGGACCACAAAAACGTGTTCCCATGTTTGATACCCATTTAATAGCCAGAAGATATGAATATGTAGGAAAATCTCATCATATTCCCATGTTTGGTGGTAAAATCACCCAAAGATCCCACCATCAAGTCACCATTTTTGCTCATTAAATCACCATAAATCGCATGAAAGCACCATTAAATCGCCATCCATCATGGAATAATGCCATAGAAGCTCTATATAATCGCTATTTTCGTGGCATCCTTCGAGGCAATGTCCTCCCCTCCCCGAGCTCGTCATAGACGTCAGGTCCTTCTACGACCACTTCGGTGCCCCGCCCGTGTCGCGAGAAGAGTTTGAAGCGCGACCACAGGTGGCGCCGTGAAGCCGAAGGGGCGCAAGGGGCGTGGAAAGCCGTAGGGTAAGCGAACGTAGACGTGAAAAACCCATGGTTCTCCTAGGAAATCAAGGGTGGCAGGGACTTGATGCCATACTTCAGTTTCAAGCTCCTGCAGTACCAAAGTCAGTTCCCCAATGACATTCTCTCCTTGGACGCTTCGAGACAATCATGATGAGCAGAAATGGCCGAGTTTGCTCCTCGAATCGTGGATTGGTGAACGATATGCTTCACCTTCGACGGTAAGACTTTTGGTGATGATTTTTCCCAGCTCATCGAGGATGCAATTGGCATCAGAAACCTCTGATTGACATGGGCAGGTACAAGTTCCAAGGTTGAGGACTTTGACAGGGTTGCATCCTACTTCATGACTCAGTCACTCAGTCTGTAAGTTGGAACCGAAGATGCTTGGTGGCAAAGTCGAGGTCAAAGCAACCATCAACAAACCAAAAGCTGGTTGGTGGTTTCAAATATTGTTCATTTTCCATTTCATATATGGGTTGTCATCCTTCCCATTGACGAACTCCATCATTTTTCAGGGGGGTAGGTCAACCACCAATTGTTCAGTGGTGATTCCAAGAGTGAACGGAAAGGGCTCAATCTCCGTGTACATTTTGCCATCCATAACTGGTTGGTGGTTTGGAACAACAATTTTGCCATCCATAATCTATGGTTAATAATGGTTAATAATGGTTAATAATTGGAATAACAATATATCTGGTTGGTGGTGACTGGAACCATGGAATTTTATGACTTTCCATTCAGTTGGGAATGTCATCATCCCAACTGACGAACTCCATCATTTTTCAGAGGGGTAGGTCAACCACCAACCAGATAATGTCTTTGAAGGCGCTGGATGTGACGGAAAGTTTCACCCTTGGTGGACACAGACACAGTGGTTTTCCTGTCAACTTCTGTCAGTGTCACCCTGTCCTGGTCACAACCCGTTTACACTTTCCAGTTCCTCGCAATGGATGCCCCAGTACAGAGGATTGTCCTTTCAAATGGATTCAAACTCGATACTGATTGGTGGGTTGGAACCATGGAATTTTATTTTCCATTTCATATATGGGATAATCCTTCCAAAATTGACGAACTCATATGTTTCAAGATGGTTATTGCACCACCAACCAGGATATGTTTCATTTTTCAGTGTTTGATTCCCTGAAAGTAATACGTGAAAACGTCTTGAGAACAAACTCCATGTCTGTTTCGAACAGTATTTACTAGCTCTAATCCCATTTAAATCTCATTCATATCCATTCATGATGGTTTAATCCCCATGCAATACCTATCATGTTAGTAAAGCAATAGTAAATCATCCCACACAGATGGGTACCATGTTTATAAACACCCAGAAGTTGGTTAAAATCCCGTTAAATACCTACAATCATTAATCCATGGTGAGCATGAATCATCATCATTGAACCACCATTAATCATGTTGATGATCGTTTATTCATCATCATTACTCAGAAAAATCATCATGAAATAAATTCGTCGACATTCATGAATTTTGGTGATCATATGCTGTTGCTCATACTCACCCATAAGTAAGTCATATCTGTGAAAAAAAGTCCCACTTCTCATAGCTACGTCACTGTCATCTCCAACGATTTCAGTCGCACCTCGCGTCGCTCACGCCAGGTTTTGCTGTTGGGGCAGTACAGCACGGGCAAAACCTCCATGGCGCCTTGCTGGAGATGTTAGATTGGATTTCCCTCAGGTCATTTGTGACACTTTGCGAACTTGAAAATGGCCCAGTCGAAATGTCGTGGATTTAGCCATTGATAGTTGGGTGGATCTTTCCATAGTTTTTTGTATGTTTACCAGAGGGTAGATATCTGAGTATCTGATAGATACGTTTTTTTAGAATTATAGTAGATATATATATATAGTCAATGAATTCTGATAGATACTAATTATATTAGATGTCTGATCCAATAGATATTGGTTAGTAGAGGTGAGATTAGATATTAGATTAGATATTGATATATATATATATACATATTATAGATATAGTATTAGTAGACTGATATCAATATTGAAGTTGTGGTAGATATCTGATTATCTGATAGATATAGATAGATAATTACTATATTAGATATCTATCCAATCAATCTATCTGATTTAAGATTTGATTTCATTAGACTGGATGAGATGGGATTAGATATGTATGATATGTATGATATGTATGATATGTATGATATGTATTTGTTGATCTATGCTGGTGTGTAGAATATCGATACATACTTGACCCATGGCGCTAATATCTGCATATCGTGAATAGAAATTAACGATTTAAACCATGTTTTTACAGATCCTGAGTCTGCTGGTTATGGTGGCTTTAGGCTTTACCACAGCAAAGCCGTGAAACCTTGAGGGATCGACATTTTAAACAGCCGTGAAAACCACTGGGACAGCCCTGCAAGATGCAATGGTGATTCGCGGTTGCGGTTGGTGATAGCCTCTGGTTATGACTAACATGGCCATGGAAGCCATGGCCCATAGAAATAGATGATTTTCCCAGCTAGATACCTCCATTTATAAGGGATTTTCCATGGCTATCTTAAATAACCAAATGGTAGTTGATGAAATAAAAAAGAACTGGATGTCGCTCTGGATATTCCCCGCTGTAAGTCCAAAAACATCTTTTTACTGAGTGTGTACAAGCTTCGTGATCCAGTTTGTTCTAAGAACTGAATTTTCCATGTGCGTTTCTTTGTGCCTGCAATCAGCCTCTTTTATATCTTTTATGGCTACAGATAGGCTGAGTCACACGGATTTTGCAAGCCTTTTCAGTGGAGAAAGTCGTTGATTTGGGCAGGATGACCTATAGTTTTTTCTTTGGCATCAGAATTTCAGGATAAAAGTTCGGAAGATTTCCTTTGAAATCATTCTACCCTCTGGTTATGACTAACATAGCCATGGTATAGATGCCCATAGAAATAGATGGTTTACCTAGCTATATAGCATGGTGATTTTCCATGGCGAACTGTTAGTCATAACCAGATGGTAACTCATATGGGGTACCCATACCCAAGCGCAGAGGTCTCAATGGAAGGCCGCCTTCCATTCTGCGGGGATTCCCCATCCAACAAAAGAATCCAGACATTTTAATCCCCCTGTTTTGAGATTCAGAGTGATGAGTTACCCTCTGGCTATGACTAACAGTTCGCCATGGAAAATCACCATGCTATATAGCTAGGTAAACCATCTATTTCTATGGGCATCTATACCATGGCTACGTTAGTCATAACCAGAGGGTAAATTCTCTGTGAGTTCGGGTCAAATCTATTTGATTACACAGTCCAAGTTGGATTCTGGTCAACTTTCCTGCTGAACAAGGCATCATGTTGATACAATCCTGAGTTTTCAGTTGGCTTAGGCCTAGTTCACCCAGTTTTACTGTTAAGTACATGAATCCACCTCGTCGTCTTAATTTTGGCAGGTTCAATCACTTTTTCGGTAAAATCATCATGTCCAGTGGTGAAATCCTCATTTTTCCTGGCAAATTCACCATTTCCGGCGGTGTTCATCATATCAAGGTGCAGTGGCTCACGGGCATGAGAAGTAACCACTTCGATGTACGGCCACAGCCCAGTACCGATAAGTTGGAGGCTCAGATAGGGAGCTGGTGTAGTGAATGTGAAGCATGGCACACAAGGTGGTGCCCCCCCAGTGATGTTTGTTGGTTTATAATCCCATTAACTATAGATCTACCATAAGTCCTAGTTATTAGAGTTATAAACCAACTTAGCTATCTTGGGGGCACCACATTGCATGATGGCACGTGTCATCATGTGATACTGTGGATGGTTGCGAAATCCTGCACCAGTTGGAAACGGTGGTAAACATCTCATTATTTATAGGGGTTCAACCATCCGGTTGGTGATGCAGGATTTCGCAACCATCCACCGTATGGGGGTTTCCATAGTCATGGGGTACCCCAAAAAAAAATGATGCTTTATAAGGGAAGATCCTATCTACAAATGGATGATTGAGGGTTTCCATCATTTATGGAACCCCCCGTATAGGACCCTGAGAAAATTCACCAGCCCAAAAACATGACTTGATCGGATTTAAGCAGCTATTTGTTTAATGATTTCATGTGAGTTAACCATAGTTAACCAGCAAAAATAGGTGGAGATGATATCTGGTTGGTGGTTTGGAACATGAATTTTATTTTCCATTTCATATATGGGTTGTCATCCTTCCCATTGACGAAGTCCATCATTTTTCAAGATGGGCACAGCCAGCACCACAAAACCAGATATATTATTCATTAGATCAGGTATTAATCACTAATAACCACTATAAACCACTATTAATCACGATAAAAACCATGGTATATCTATAGTTAGTGTATTTACAGGTGATATATCTATAAATGTGTTATTATCCCATAGAATCCCATGTCATATAATCACATATAAATTCAACGGCCCAAAATGTTGATTTAACAAAGAAAAATAGGTGGAATTTCAACGGAAAAGATGAGGAAATTTCAATGGATTTCATGATTTCATCAACCTTCAGAAGACTTCCCACCGGTGATGCCAGAGGCAGCTGACATGGCTTGTGCCCTCCTCTTGCATGACTATCTCATGCGATGCATTGCAGCAGCAATTGCATATGTGCTTGATATTACCTGATATTGCATCTGTGCGTGATTGGTCCTCTTTCGCAGAGTCTTGTCCCCTCACTGTGTCTGCAAAATCTGAGCGGACAGGTTGTAAAGACGGAAGTTGACACTCGCCGGAAAGTTTTCTTGCTTGTTG
>Ga0126342_10003903_pt1 | contig 25047 bp, 22 predicted proteins | sample Cyp1metagenome_FD_92528 | JGI IMG/M metagenome (GOLD analysis project Ga0126342, IMG submission 92528) | Coral microbial communities from Lord Howe Island, Old Settlement Bay, Australia - Cyphastrea 1 metagenome | ecosystem: Host-associated > Invertebrates > Cnidaria > Coral ...
ATAGCCCAGGGTCTTGGATGCCTCATGTTACAGGGTCTACTTTGGGTATGAACATAGAAAAGACCCTGCATCCAGGAGTCCTGAAGGGGTACCCATCCAAGACCCCAAGTAGTTGAGGGGATTATATAGATAGATATATGAGCTTCATTAATTTCATTAGAATTCATTCCAATTCCTCCTGGAAAATGGGGTGCAGCGAAAACCGGACATTGAGCATTTCACTCCTCCACCACGTTTCTTCTTGGTGTTTGCCCAGCCCCTACATGATTAAAATCTCCGCGCACCTGCTGTGGGAACCCCGCCATAGCCGTAGGTAGCACCCAAACCATTTGTGGCTCCGCCGTTCCACCTCCGTCACTGGATGATCTTCCGATTTCATCCTATTTCTATGGATACCTTGCACATGGCAGCCACAGTTGAGAGGAGACCCCTTGGAAATATATGACATATTGATGATCTGAGACAACTCCTGACAGGGCCTTTCCCCGTAGTCTTTGTGGATCTTTGTGCTTCGCTACATCATGCTATATCTGTATCCGCTATATTTGCTGCATCCCAATAGCTTATACCATCATTGCTGGCCACTTCCTGTTCCCTATTGCCACGTCTACGCCCTCCTATCTAAGTCTTGCACATTTTCCCGTTTGGGGATTAACATGGTGTAACCACCACGAAGTGCTGGTGACCCCTCCAAAATGAGAAAACAATAGGACAAATATGAACATATCATAAAACATATGCTGTTGGTGGACTCGTTGATCCATGAAAACACATATGAACATATCAGTGATATAAATTGATATCACATACATAGCGATCTGATATTTGATATCACAAGGAATCACAATCTAAGCCCCCTGCGGTGGTGGCTCTCTAGAACGAGCCCGGGGTTGAATCCCGTTCTGATGACCTGCCCAGCTGGAGCAACGGCAACTGCGTGATGCTACACATGCCTTGATATCATGGATGCTACACACATGAATACATCATGACAATAAGACAATAATGACATATATATGATATATGACATATTTGTATATAGAACTGTGATATATCTCATTTAGTATTTTATGTTCATATATGATATATATATATATGTCTATCTGATCCTATATGCACATATTACATTATATTACCATGTCAAGACTGTTTACACAATGGATTGCTTGTGGTTCCGGAGCCAATATTGGGCCGCATGCCGCACCTTGATAGCCCATAGGCGACAAAGACCGCCGGTCAGATGGCGTCCTGGGTGAAACATGGTGAAACATGGTGAAACGCGTTTCATTCCAAGGGGGAGCAACAAATCAGAAATCATCAGAAATCAAACATAAAAAAACAATGATCTGACCGCTTTGGAGACCACTTTATACTACCGAAATCCAAGTGGTTCGGCTCTTCACAGCAGCTAATACTCAATGTCCAGCCTTCAAACCGGATGGAATGGACTTCAGGCTACACGGATGCCAACTGAACAACGGGCCCCCCGACGGGGCTTGTGAGCCAGCACGAGATGGCCTTCAACGGCTTAAGGCCGTTTGGATGCCAGGGTAAATGATGTAAATGGATGGACGGAGGGATGGGAAATGATGGGTAATGATGGGAAGCTGGCAATTCATAACGAATAAAGTCATGGAGTCTGACTTCCACCTGTCCAGAAAAAGCTGAGGCAGGAACACCCATTGCCGGTTCGGAGGTGGCATCTCAGTCAACGAGCAACATCCAAACCCCGCCACTTGCCTATGGCTCAAAAATGCTCAACATTTGGATATCAAGGGCCACAAAAATCACAAAAAGGCTTAGGTCATGTTTAGCTAGCATTGGCAATTTGGCAATGATGAGTGGATTGATCGTGATATCATGATATTCATTTCTGTGGCGATCTCTCCAATGGCCACTGGAGCTAAGTGGCAGATCCGGCACGGGCACCACAAGCACCAGTGGAAGCCAGAGGTCCTTGGAGAAACGTGGGCGAACCGTGGGCTGCCTCGTGGCGCCCCGACGAAATGGCAAAATTTGGTTCCTGGTACCATAGTATCATAGTTGTTCGTAGTAGAATGACGGTAAATCTACCATGTTATCCATGTTTTATCATGCTTTCCTGATATTTTCTGTTGAACATCACTGATGCATGTTTATCATGTTTTAGAGGGCACAAATGCTATTGGAGCTGCTACGTCGACAACGTCCTGGTCACTCTTACACGTGTGATCGCTGATTCATGATTCAACTGAGAGTTTCTAGTGGACATTGATTGGCTACAAAAAATATGCGTAATCCATTTCCAGTACTGTAACACTTTAAATGCCCCAAACGAAACCCTGGCTTAGTCTATTAGACTCAGTCAGGGGTCCCTCATTAGCGGTAGTTACTTTCAATACTTTTAGATCTAGGGTGATGGGATTATACCTGGTGACTATTTGGTAGGATTACATCGGGAAAAAAAAACAATCATAAAGCATTCCGAAAGCATTCCACAAGCATTCCGCGATTCTATCAGGAAATGAATGGTATGAACCACTTGAGAACCTGACATTGGATGTTGATTATTTAGGGTTTACCATGGTTGATCCACATATTTATCCATGTTGATCCAAGGCAAGAGGCTCACCAACTCATGTCGCCCGGAGCAGCGGGCCAGCAGCGCTAGAAGCCTTCGAGCCTTGTGCAGCAAGGAAGGCCTTGAAAAATGGGTCAATGCATGTATCAAATGGATCAAATGAACCCACTGCTCCCTGGAGTTTGCCGACATCTTGCTCGATTCTTCTGCTAATCATCCCGATTTGTTCCAGGCATTTAATGATGACTTGACCCCAAAAATCTTCCTTAGATGTCTGTTGCCACTTCTGATTCTTGTTGGTTAAACTAGCAATCCCTGAAACGCCTTAAACCCATTTCAACCTAAGTTTTGCTACATCAACATGCTTAAAGGACCTTAAAGGATCTTAAAGGCTTAAACCATGCTAACTCCCATCTTTGTTATTCTTTGTTGGTTGTTTTAACATGTTTTAACCATCCATCCCTACCTGCGGCCCCATGTTGCCCACCTGCAGGGTAGTGAGGTCGAGATCGCAAATGCCTCGCAACTGCTGTACAGCTGCCGTGTAGGGCGGCCTTGGAAACATTTCTTCGGACAATCCTGGAGGTGAAGGGATTGAGCAACCAATGAGGGATGCAAATCATCCCAAAAATGGAGATTGAATGATATTGCTAATGGGATGTTAAGGATTTTGACCAATTCAAATGGATCCAAATCAAACAATAATCAGAAAAACGGTCAAAAACTGATGCAACATGATGGAACGAACCGGAAATGAAACGGCAAGTATGAAGATTGGATGAGCGAAATGGAGACTTAACTAACCAAACATGGGACTCCAAGTAGCAAAAGCGAAGATTTACCAACCAAACGTCGGGATATAGTTGATATAGGCCCAAGGAAACGGTCTGATCGACCTGATACAGCCAAAGGAAATAAACATGGACATGATGGACATCCACCGTTTTCACTCAAGAAATTAGCGCTAATGGTGAGGATGGATAGTACAGTAACAACATGATAACAACATGTAACATCAAAAAACCATTGGTGGATAGCGTAATCCAACCAGGACACGTGAATGTCCTCCAAAACATTTTCTTAAGCCTTAAATCCTCTCTTTGACCATTCATTTATATCCATTTATATCAATTGGGGCCGCATATGGCCGCATATATATATATATATACATATGTATATCATATATATATATATATACATATGTATATCATATATATATATATCATATACTGTATCTGTCTCTCTATATTTTTACATCAATCCATGGCTTCACCGCGTTTCACCCTAGGATAACCGGAAATGGCCCTCCGCTCGCGACGCATTTTCGGACCGAGACCTATGGCTTCACCAGTGCTCGGCAGGAGGCCCCAAGTGGGCCAGCGCAAAACGGGAAAAACATGGGCACCGTGGCGTGGCCCAGCCATCCGACATACTCAACGGATGGCTAAAAAGAAAGGTCCAGACGGTGCAGTAGGTGTGTCCCAAAAAAACTGGCCGAAAAATATCGATGGTTTAGAAGTTTATCACCCGGTCCCACCATTCATTCAGCATGGAGCCCCATCTCCCATTTCCGGACAAACCAATAAGATCATTGACAGATCTCTAAGGTCTTCCTATTTCCTCAGCTCAGATCTAAAGACGGACTCCAAAAAGTCCAGTTGTCGCCTGGCATATCCATCCGGATCAATGATGGTGACCCTCTCAGAATGCATCGGGTGGAAACAGGTGCGCTTCAGGACGTTCTCCGTGCGCTTCCGCACGTCCCAGTGCACCAGGAAATCGATGACGCCCAGGCGAAGCAAATACCAAGGCCTGCTGGGGTCTGCTGTTTCTTCATGCTGCGGTAATAAGAATAACGAAATAAACATGATGAAATCATATGAACAATGCTGATCATACTCATCTGATTCATTGAACATAATATCACCATTACTGAGGCAATCTCAAAATCTTCAGCAATCTCTCTCTCACTCTCTCTCAGGATTATTCGCAACTTCCCCTGCCTCTCAGATGTGCCTGGCACCAGAATGCAAGGTCTGACATCTTCTTTTGACAAATCCAAGCCTCGGTTGAAAAGGACTGCGCGAAATACTGCGTGCGTGTGAGTGTGTGTGCGTGTGTGCGCGCCTGTTTGCATTTATATATACATATATAATATGTATATATATATATATGTGTATATATATAATATGTATATATATATGTATATATATATATACACATTCATACGTATGAACAGAGTGATAGAGACCGGATCCAAACATGCTTTCACACATACCGTCGACGTTTGAAGCTGTTTGCGACACATGTCAGTTTAAAAGTGCAGTCGGGATCAGAAAGTCCAACCGTGCAGCCAACTCAAGTCAATGCAGCAAGATGCAGCAAGCCTATTGGCAACAATTCCATAGAACTCCATAGAATTCCGACAAAAACAGTGCTCTGATGCTTGATGACAGTGGAGCGAGCCTATCCGGTCTGATCCGGGGACCTTGTGACTAAACCTGTGGATCCAAGTCACCGAGCTCCTCAGGGATCTCCCACACGGAAAGGAGGACAGAATAGTCAACCACTCCCAGCCTGAAATCTGCAGCTTTTGGCATGTGAGAACCCTGGAAAACCTTCTGCAAATCGGGTGTCCAAAGCTACGGCTGGAAAGGACAATGGTAGCCATAGGACTTTTTCGGGCTTGCAATGGTTTGCATATTACGCCGGACTTTTCCATCACAACTTGGAGCATTTGGAGCCCTAAAGTTCCCTAATTAAAGCGATAAATAGGGTCAACAAAATGTCAACAAGATCCCAAGCACCACGCCAAGCATCGAGCGGAGAAAGTTCAAGTCAGCGGCAAAGTTGATGTCCAGCCGAAATCTCTCAGGAAAAGCTGCTTTGAAACCTCCATCTTGGAACCTGGGAAGCACAACGTGCCTGGTGAATTTTGATCCATGACCATATGTTAACAGGTAAAGAATGGAAAGAGAGGGGGTCTGAAATACACGAAGACGGGCAACCCCGGACCGATCATTGAACCCAAGCCACTCTGACTTCATATCGAAGATGCTTGGTGTCAGGCAATCAAAACCAGCAATATCAGCAATGCTCGCAGGCAAACCCACCAAGCAGTCCATCAATACAGCGTGAAGAAAATATCCCAAGGAATTTTTGAAGCTGAAACAGCCATAGACCCGACACAACAAAGAGCTCGGATTCTCTTCCAAGTGCTTTCCTTGGTGGCTCAACCAGGCCAAACCCGCAACAATCAATAACATGCAATACAATGATCATTTCGATATATAATATATACATATATCATTCCACATCACGGGGGATGTTGTGATGGTGTCAACAACAACCAACAATGTTGAAGCTCCAAGGCGCGGTACTCCGCCAGCATGGCTCGAACTTGCTTCACTTCACTCTTGGAAATGGTTTTGAGGACAAAGGTGCGATTGTCCGAGGAACACAGTAAGGATGACCCACTTTTGGCTGCCACCTTCAGTCCCCCCACATTGGTCTGCAGGAGTTCCGTCAGAAGAGCCTCGCAATCCAAGCCGGCCAAGCGCCGCAAATAGGTGAAGGATCTAGGTGCGATGACTGTCAAAGTGGTATCTGAGCCTGTCAGGGTGAAACTGGTGAAACTGTCCAATGTGCAGAACATATCAGAGAATTGCCCAACTATCGGGGATATATATGATCTCCAACATCCCAAGGTGATCTTTGAAATCCCTATGGAACATATTGGAACATTCACCAACCCATGCCTGTTGCAGCTGTAATGGTCCAATCCCAAGCGGCATCTGGGCTTTCATCCAGTTGGGCGCTGGCGCGCAGCAGCTTCAACTGGGATGCTGCAGCTTGCGTCACAGTCTGCCCTGCAGCCAGAAACTCGCGTTGCTGAGCCAATTGGAGCTCTTCCTCTCCTGCGATGCGATGCAGGCTTTTTGGGGACGAAATGAGGCACGACAACACTATTTACTATTCACATTGACAATTGATGTCTGCAAGCACTGGTTTTCCTATCAATCTGCATGTGTATAGAACCTGTAGACAACCTACAGTTGCAAGATTGCAAGTGAATCCTCTTTCCCTTTATGGTGATAGATATTGATAGATATGATATACCACAGATATCCACATCCCCAAGGGGGAGCTTTGTTTTCACGTTGCCAGCGAGTCTCGCAAGTAGTGAATGAGATGCTCCAACAAGGCCGAAAAGTCCAGTAGTCGATAGCCAGCAGCGCCAAAGGGTGACTGTTCACTGGCTGGTGGCAAAGAACGCAGGTTCGCAGTGCTTACCTTGGAATTGCGATCCAGGGGTTGTCCAATAGACATCCATAGGCTCCCCAGTCACGGTGACTTAACCAATGGGAAACTGAACATGGAAAAACATCTGGGCCAAGTCACTCCCAGCTCCATGTTTTCGCTCCTTTGATGCGACAAGGGACTGGCATCTATGGAACCAAAGTGGGGTGTCCCTTCTTCCTTTGCCAGACTCGTCAGACGATCCAAGCTCAGCAAAAGGCCCAGGCCTGGGAAAACGGCGGACGTCATGTAGCTGCCAACCTCATCATCACAAACCTGAGCGCTTGAAAAAGCCATTCCGTTTCTAGGGGTCGAACTCAAAGATGACTAAAAAACTGAAGACTAACATTGACCGCCAAAAAATGTTTTGGAAATGCTATATTGATATTGGTTTACATTCCCATGTTTGGTTATTTCCCCCTTTCTTGGGATGACAACTCAACATCCACCACAGTCATGAGCTCTTCCTTGGCCAAGTCCAGATTTCCATTTTAGCTTCCAATTATATAAAATCCTTTTCCGACCATCCCCATTGGCGAAATCATCATCTTCACCTATCCCTGATCGTTTTTTCGCCTATGTTCCAATGTTCAACCTATTTTCATTGGGGCATTCGTCCAATTTGGGCAGTTGAAATTTTTACACCCCAAAAAACAAGTTCCAGCCAGAGCTTCGGCATCTTCGGCAGCCAAGATGATGGCCAACTAACTCTACTCACCAAACGGTTTTGATGTTTTTCGGTAAAATGACAGTGGCACCCCGCAAAAAACAAACTCCCGGATTCCGGCGTTCTTCATGGATTACAATTGCAAAACTCCCCAGATAGTTTTCTTCCACCTACCATCTACAACCTTCTTCCCCAAAAGACGGCATGGTCCAATTCCAGCATTTCCGAGCTTCGGCGATGGTGTCCACCAGGATCAAAATGCTGCACATGGTAAGGCTGGCAAAGTGCAGCCACTGCTTCCGCAGATAGGTCCGTACCGCCAGCAGCAGCCGTTCCCGTCGCGGGCAGCGTCGGGAGGAAGACATCAGCAGCTGACCGGCATCCAGGTAGCGAATCACCAGGATGGTGAAGCCCATGGCAATGACCTTAGGAAGATGGAAAAAGGGGATTGATGTTGGGGAAACAAAACATGGGAAGTCTAGAAACATCAAGAAACCATGGTTGTTGCCCCCCACTTTAAAGAGTTGTCCGTGAAATTTCATTCAGTTCTTGGACGTGGGATAAAAGGGGCAAATGCCAAATGAATCTAAACAAGTAGTCATGAAGGAACCATCGAGTGTGACCAATCATGATACTACGCTACTCTTTTTTTGTCATTCATATTATATTCAATGACGATTTAATCCCTTCCCCCTAACCCCCTATTACAAAACCCCCCCAAATAACAAAAACTAGGGATAACTAGGGTCCGTCTCCAATCTTGGAAAATTTGAGGTTGGCCAATTTGATTTCTAATTGATTCCCTTTAGAAAACAAATTAAAAATGAAGCTACCATTTCAGGGTTTCACCCCCTAATAATAAAAACTAGTCAACCCCGGGGTGTTTTTTTATTAAGGTCGAACAAAAAAACCGTATTTTATATTGAGGTTTTTAGTTTAATATTAGGGGAAAGCTTCGAAATCCAATTTTTGGCAATGTTAATTAGATTTTAAAAGGAAATTTAATCGATTTTGAAATAGAAAAAAACAGTCTTTTATATTAGGGTTTTAAATTTAGTATTAGGGGGAAGCTTCGCAGCCTAATAACAAATACCCTCTAATAATGAAAACTACCTGAGGTGCTTATTATTTGGGGGATTTTTTTTTGGGGGGGTTAGTATTAGGGGGACGGGATTATTTGTTTCATCTTCTGCATATTGATCCGCGTTGGCTGAGGACCGGACCACGAAGCCAATCACCTGAAACCAGGCCAGGTCTCCATTCATGTTTTGACGCCGAAGAACGCACGGCATCATCACCACTTTCGCCTGAAAACCGTTGGGCAAATTGGGGAGGATTGGACTGGAAACTTATGACTGACCTGCAATGTGGATCATCCACGACAATTCCTGAAACATCCGGTGTAGTGTAGGCGGGATTTTTCCATATCGTAAGATGATTTATGATGATTTCCTATGGTTTTTTCACCACTTTTTATGATTTTATGATGATTTCCTATGATTTTATGATGATTTCCTATGGTTTTTAATCCAACAATCTCCTTAAAAAATTAAGTCATTTCCGTCCCAGCGCAAAAACCGCTTCGCTCCACCTGTCGACATGTGTCTGTGACGAGGCGATCACCGTTGGGATCAAAGGCGATGATCCCAGCACAGACCCAGGTGAAGATGTGGTAGAAGTAGGTCAAAGGAACACCCAAGACCTTCTCCTGTGCAAATTTTGGCACATTTTGGATCGACTAAATTGAATTGGGTGATTCTATGAATGATTTTGGGATGATTTTGGTACTCACCTTTCTGATGGAGAAATGGTTTTGGGTATTTTGGGGTGAATTTTTGATTCTGGTACATCTGGTACCTTGAACTGAGGGATCGGCAGGCAGGACATTGGGAAGCTTCTCCGCTTTAAACCACAGGATTGATTTGAAGATTTTGGTCGGCGAACCACACATTTTCCCCTAGATTTTCTGTTAAACCAATGCCGAGATAGAACTGCTTAATATTTTGAAGACATTAGAATTAGCAACCTCTTCCTGCGTAGCTACGTGCCTTGAGCGTCTGCTCAGGGGCCTGGGGCAATTATCGTTTATCTATGTTTGGGACTGTGAAAGAACCTGCCAAACAGAACCTACCATATGAACCTATAGCAGCACCCAAAAAATTGAGAAGGACACATATGCAAACTGGTAGATCATGGTACACTACGGCCGCTTCTGTGTGGCCCGCTTCAGGCTACAGAAATCACAATCTGTCAGATCAGGCTCTGATCCGCAGCCATAGGGATTCCCTAGTAATACTAAAACTAGAAATGTGCTATGCCCCAGTATTGGGCTATTTTCACTGGGGAACATGGTCGTATAAACCACTGTAATGTCTGCCTTTGATGGTTTTTGTACTGGATTCTAGGGCCCTATGGATCCTATGGCATCCTGTGGCCCTATGGATTATCACCACTGGATTTCACTGCATCAAAAGCTCTGGTGCCAACGGTTGCTGAGTGAAGCGTGCGAGGTCGAAAATCCTGTGCAGGCTGGCTTTTGAGTCCAGGTTGGCGGCCATAATATATAGCAAAAACGAGACAATAGATTACCCACATGGATTCAAATTGTGGATAAAGTATACTGAACATATACAAAATCACGTGTTCTTTTGATATTATAAAAGTCGAATTTATCATCTTTATTGGGCAAATTTTGGCCTGATGAATGCCACGTATGAGACAGTGCAAGGACGAGGATTTAACAACCAACAACAAGCTGCAACAAGCTGGATGGTAAGGGCATAACCAGCCGAGGGGCCACATGACGTTCCAAAGGTACGCACCATAGCCGAAAAACTCCAGCCAGGGCACTGCGAAAATACAACAGTTCCTGAGTTTCTCTTAATTCTTCACATGTGATAGATGTAGACTGTGTTTCTCGGGGAAACATGGGGCAGCGTTTGTTTGTGCTTTGTTTCTTCTACCTCCCCTGTGTGTCCGTTTGCTGAAATGCATGGCCACAGCTGCCTGACATCGGGTGTGTCTGTTGACATTCTTTTGACATCTGGCCAAGTATCAAAAAACAGAAGGGTGAAGTTCCGTTGTCATCGCACATGGTTCCATGAAACAACGTCTGCAGTTGACATGGCCCGTCCCACATTGGCGCATACGAATCTGCGACAGCAAACGCCACAAAGTAGATACCTCACAGTGACAGTCATCACTGAGTCATCAGTGGGGAACTGCATTCAATATTCAAATGTCTGATGATGTCTGGAACTACCCTGGAAAACATTTCCAGGACATGATTTGGAGATCCAACCACTGGCTTGAGGCGGACCAAAATGGCACAATTACAGTCAAACTTGATACTAAAGTTTTTTTCGGTCTGTTTCTTCAACCAGTTTTCGGAATCCAAGATGCTGTAGAACAAGCTGCAAATATTGGACCACTTCAAACACTCTCTCTGTGAGGGAGTTCTGGTACTCCATGAAGAGAAAAGGTCCAGGCAAAGCACAAGACAACCTCAAAAAAGTGTGTCCCTTTACTCAGCGCAGGGTGGCCTTGCGAAGGACAAAAACTGGTTGGCAGAAACACTCCGAAATCAGCACCACAGAGATCCACATTGCGTAGATTTTTTTTGGCAATTCAGTGAGTTTACGACAGGTTGCTGGGGGATCTTGTGAGACATGATATGATATACCCAAAGGAGTTTGCAGCTTCCCCTCCTAAAACCATGCCATTCGTGAGAAATAAACATACCATCCGGCTGTCAGCCCCAAGCATCCAGCCCAGCCGCCCCCGCAAAAATATCCAAGCTGCAGGCGCAAAAAGCTGCTCCACCCAATACACCAAGCAGCAAATCTACGGAGTCCCGGTGCCTTGAGATTAACATCGAGACCAAGATGTGGGCTAAGGGCTTAGAGGTGTAGTTCTATGAGTCTATGAGGTTCTACGTCTATATGATTCTAAGACAATAATATTATATACGTAATTATATATATATAGATAACTGTATAGTATATATATATATGCAATATGCATATATATATATTATATTATATGTAGTTTTGGGGATTGTAATACTGCAGATCTTTGAAGCTGACGATCTCATTCGCTACTATCTGGCTATCTGACTTAAGACATCTTAAGCTCAACATATCAGTTGAACCCTGCAGAGATTGAACCTCTGGGGTCTCCTGCAGTGTGCCTGGGAGAGTTGGTGCTGTCGAGTTGCCATGGCTTGCAATCACAATCCTCATGACATCGTGCCAGAGTAGAGTTATCCACATACAAGCTCAGGCAGGTGTCTATACCTCAGACCAGCGTATTAGGGCATAATTTCAACATATTTCAGCCAAGGGCGGCACCCCCAGCAATCCCCATGATTTTTGTAGTTTTTAGTGCTGCCAAAGCTCAAAATGAGGTGTTGCCCTGTTGGTTCTCCTTTCCAGTGCAGGACGTGCCCGCTTGGTAGCCTCGTTTGCCAAGACCCGAATCTCGCAACTCAGTGGGAAGCCAAGAAGAGACAAACTCCATTGCGGAGGCCGAGCTTTGATGAGCTGATGGTCATGGAAGTCTTGCGGCCAATCTTCTTTAGCTACTGCCTGCCATTCCAGAAAAATCAACTTGTTGTTCTTGACAACCATCTGATTTCTAGATCTGAAATGTGCTGAATTCCAGGATCTTGTTGGCATTGATATCCCTTGCTTAAACAATCTTAAACACTTGTCCATAGAAACAGGCTGGCAGGGGCTGGGTCTGCACCCTTTAGGGGTGCAAGCCGCGCCGGGCCTGATGAATGCAAGCACATGTTACATGGCACTTTTGGCGCTGGCTGTGCTCAAGATTTCTCTAAGGCATCTCCCCAGAAAGCGCTGCTTCAACTTCAATGAATTTCAATGAACAGTCTCATTCAATCCCTTCAAATCCCTTCAATCTTTTTGAATCCACCGAAAACAAAAGGAGCTACTGGGACAATCATTCCATGTCAATAGCTCCGTATAACATCAACATAAACATGTCAATAATTCCCACATCGCTCTTTTTTTCACGTCAGCTGCCAACTTTGAGCTGTCGCAAGACCCCAAGCCACAAAAACAAAACCAACAACAAAAGTTGAGACCTATGGCACTAACCATGCCCATCTGGCACACCTTCCATCTGCCCATCAGCCCATCTGGTGGTGGCACTTGTCGCGCCAGCACCCGCCGATCGTTTTTTTTGGGTTGGTGGAACCGGTGGAACCAAATACCTGGTGCTTCCAGGAGAATGTTCCGGTGACACGGAATTCCATCCGAGCGCGGGTTTAGACCAGAACTACCCTCGAAACAAAAATAGAATTGGACAATCACCTCATTGGAAGACTGGCCTTATCCCGGTGAACACCGGGAGTTTACAACCGGTGTTTGTTGACAATTGGGAAAGGGTCGTAGCCAGTCGTGCGCACTCAACTTCCATTTGTTTTTTTCTTCTCCAGCACCGTGGGGGAGCCTGGGTTGATCCAATCCACATCTGTCTCCTCCTAGGCGAAACCCGGTGGCAATCTGGTGTAAATGATAGCATCGCACTGACCCCAGCAAAAACTCAACCTAACCCAACAACCATATATGAACTATCGAATTATATGTTATTACATCCACTCTATATATATATAAATAAATATATATATATATATATTACATATATATATATACTGTATATGAATTATATATGTATATCCGTCATATATCACATTCTCAGCTGCCGTCCTGCACGGAGTCCTCCCGTGGCAACCTCAGCTGGCCGTTGACACGACTGCAGAGGCGCAAAAAACGCTGCCCAGGTGCGGATTGAGCCGGGCCAGGAGGTATGCAGCTTCCACCTGGGATCTGTAAACAAAAGCAGGATATATTAATTTTCTATAGTATATATATATAATTATATATATATATATATCTATATCTATCTATCTATATCATGCTATAATTAACAAGATAACATCATACTATATAATATATAGGATATCATGCGCATGTATCTAACGTATTTTTTAAGTCATAGATACTCAACACATCAATGAATAAGTAAATGAATATGAAGGAATCAATGAAGAATTGATTGAATGCATATATACATATACATAAAACAAAGCAATAATAACAATAATCATGATGCAGTAATAAACATATACCTGATAGTCATGTTTAGAATCCCCCAAAATGGGAAAGTTGACAAGTCTTGAAACACCCAAAATCCATCAAAATCCCTGATTCTGATCCCCCAGCATCAGGCCCTGCCTCCTTGGTCAGAGGCATAATGTATTCTTCAAATATTTTACCTGCGCCAACAGTGTCCAAACGACAGGGTGAACCGGGCCCCCATGGATCAACAACATGCTGAGGAATGCCATATGGCAATCCAGGCGATGTTTTTGGAACTGGGTGCTGATTTTTTGGTATGTTTTTCCTATGATAATAAATCATCTTGGTGCTGATTTTCTGAAAAAACTATGCACCAAAGGCATGAATGCTGGGGAAAATCGCTGCTGAGTCACCAATATACTCCGGGTTGACCTTGTAGGTGGCTGGGCCCCTTAGCACGTTCTGCGACTGCATCAGGCCCAATGGCAATCTTTGAAGACCACCGTGCATATTGTCATTGTACATCATTATTGTTGATTCTTAATTAATAGTGTTTATTGTTCATGGTTTCTATTTTGTGTTTATTGTTATTCCTATTATTGCTATTATGAAACACTACTATTATTGTTGCTGTAACTGTTGTCATTGTGACATAATTAGTGCATACTATTGCAGATTGTGGCATACTATTAACATTTATTAACTACTGGGATTATTAAATTAGATCAATTATTGCTATGCATTGATATACCATGAGATAAACTCATCAGCTAATTCTCCGATCATTGCTACCAGGTTTTTCCCGCCTCACAGGATCACAGCAACTGGAGCTCCAGGCGATTCCTCGGGTTTGTCCAGTGCGATGTTTCGAGAGAAGGCCTTTGCCTTGCAGCTTCCGGTGGGAAGTATGGCAACATATGGCAACTTACCATGAAGATATCGCCAGCAATCTCCAAAGATTTTGGATATCGACCAGTTGTATGATATTAGTATATACATGGATATGTCCTTCGTCATTGTCAACAAACACACCACACACACACATATATATATACAAACATATATGATAAATATATGTATATGGTGTATAAACATATGACCAATCAATACATATACATACACACGTACATATATATATATATATATAAATGATTATAAATGTACACACGTAATCACGTAGGTTTAAACTATACATATACACGTGCACATATATAATCATATATAATCATATATATATAATATATACACAAATAAATGCATCATCATCAATAATCCAACTCATCATCAACACATCCCAGATTTTCCATGAATTTGGCTGTACCATTCTCATCCATTTTCCCTGCCTTCAGAATGACTCGCTGCACATTCTTCTTTTCCACCTCCGGCTTCGTGATGAAAGCAATGAGTGCGTCAGTGTCTTTGGCCTCAGCACCATGTCCCTCCTGGGCTTCCAGAAATGGGGCATGCCAAACTGCAATTTCAATGGAGGGAATCTATAACAATTTAATCAGAATTGGGCACAATGATTTTTTTATCATGCCTATTCTTCGGACTTAAACCTATAGTATTTTCCTTTCGGAACCCTTAAATTTGGGAACTCACCTCCGCAAAATCCCGAGATACGGCTAATTTGTAAATTCGTAGCATATTGTGAGCGTATCTTTGGTTTTGTACTTAAATTGGAAACTCCAAAAGGATCTACCATCTGGTTATTTAACATAGCCATGGAAAATCACCATTTTTAGTAGGTAAACCATCTATAAATGGGTCATTTCCCGTGGCTATGTTAAATAACCAGAGGGTAAAAGGTCCTTGAAATCCTGAGGCACCGAACTTTGATCATGGCAGTGGCCTTCTCCGTTTCGCTTCTGAACTTGGACTCCGCGACGAACCTCGTCATCCAATAATGTGGCTCGAAATGATCACTGCATTCATGATGAGTATTGATCAGTGCTGTAATAGGGACAATACACAGGGATAAACATATGGTGAATTTGCAGGATATCATGTCATTTGACATCTTTAACCATTCTAATAATAACCATTCATGTATATCGTTTCTTCTCGAATTTTCTCAGAACTAGAGCAGAAACAAACCTCAGGCAGAAACAGTCCGTAGTATATCCTGGTGGCCATGGTCTGAAGGACATGCCTGGACCATCGGCAGGACAGTGGTGGAGTTGAAACTGAACACCAATAGAACGTTTGGGATGTGGGTCTGATAGCCTCATATTGTAGCGAGTAGAAAAGCAATGAAATGTTACATGTGCAGATCACACGGAGACTTTTCAATTTTTCAAAAACCGCTCATACTGCTAGCGACAGGGGACAAACACGTGCCATGCCGAGACAGTGAAAAACCGAGTGCAGCAAACTAAGCATTGGTGTTAAATGGTGTTAACGCAGGGATCCCCAACACGTCTTGCACGGCAGTGGAACCGTAGTTGCCATCATCTCCCTCTTCGCACCTCATTGCACATCCAAAAATAGCAGCAGTTGCACGCTGCTAACTCCTTTCAACCCCAAGTTGAATAAGATTTGGCCCAACCACCAAAATCCTATCGTTTATCAGTTTTTCATAGTTTTTCATCACTTTCCCTATGTAAAATGGTCATTTTGGGGGTTTACACCAAAGACAATCGGAGCCAGCTGAAACCTCAACCTCAGCTCCCAATGGCGATGCGGCCGCGCTACAAGGAGGGGATCATCTTTGTTCGGTAGATCTCTAGGAGCTTCTTGTTCACAATAGCCTGCCATGGTGCTCCATCCCACTCCATCACAACAAGATGGAACAATCTTCTTGTTATTTATTTATTATTTATATATATATATATATTATTTATTGTTATTTATTGTTCATAATAGACCACGTGCAAAAATCATATCTCATATATCTCATCATTGTTGTGTGAAAAACGTAGGCTGCGCCGAACTGTAACACATGGCTCCGCGCAGTGATGAAGCACTAATAAGAAAAATAGTGCTGTAGCAATCATAATGTACACACATGCGCAGGTCGTATTAAACACAAACCGATATACACAAACACATCGAGCACCCCGGGCCCTAACTCTACGCCTCAGGCGGAACCTGTGCCAAAATGCCTTCTGTCCCACCTGGCCACAAGTTGGGAACCTGCTTCCTGGGTAATCATCCCTTGTGTAACATCCCCAACTGGGCCGAACTATGATCTCTCGCTTGTCAAACAACGATTGTACCAGCGCCAAACCAAGATGCACATCCAATCACCAAATGCAGCAATTGAAATGGGTCTGTGGTGAATCCGTTTGGCTCGTGATGCTTCACAAAACCGCAATCGACCAGCAAGGATCAAAAACTGGAGACTCACCAGGCACTCAAGCAATCTATAATATGTTGCGCCATGTCGCGCCCTAGTCCTACCTTGAAACTTAGACATATCTACCGTGCGACAGTGTGGAACCGCGACGTCTGTGTCATGCAGATTTCCATCCATCTTGCCTTTCTCAGTCTCAGTGTTCTTCCCAAGGCTTGCCCTCATGAGGAGTTTCCAGTAAATAAATATATATATCTATCTATCTATCTATATATATCAATCAGGACTGATAGATGCTTTCAACCGGTTTCATTGTGAGCCATCATCCTAAAGAGGGGTTGAACACCGACCTGTTTTGATGACCTGCCATGTTGGGATGTTCATCTACCGATGGGATACACCACTGCGCCGCAAAAAAACAAGCTCCGGGCTCAGGTAGAGGGCCGAAAAACGCATATTCTGTGGGATGGTCGTACCTGTCCAGCATCACAACTTCCACAGAAATTCTTCGATCGCTGGGAAGATGTTGCAAGTGTGCCTCTTCACTTGCGAGTGAAGGCACTCTGTCTGGTAAATGAACCTGCCAGCTGCGCGGCTGAGTTGAGTGCCATCAAATCCCATCCAGTGTCACTGCACTGAGCTTGATATCTGCATGATAAGGGTGAAAAAATGCCTGAGTCAGTGATTCCAACTCATCTCAAGACAATCAAGACAATGCTCGCCAGTGGGAAAAATCAATTATTCATTATCCCAAACCCGGGCGGGAGAAAAATGAAGGATTGAGACCGCCAAATTCCAGCTTGTTGGTGACTCCCTCCATATTTGGGTTGTAATTTCTAGGGTCTATCGTGACCTGCGGTTGTCTCCAAATCTAGAACCCCTTTCCATCCCATGGTCTAAAACAGCGTTCACCCCACCAAAAAAACAACAAACAGTTTGCCATAAGCTCTGGGTAATCCACCGTGCTTGAAACCAATTCGCCACACCAGGCGCTGCCGCACTGTCAGTTCTGCTCAGAAACCAATCTCCGAGGCATCCATTGGAACCAGCACTTTTCAGGGCATGGAGCTTGAACCTTAAAGGAACTTAAAGGGGTGCAAGAACAAACGTGGCCCAAAGTGGGGCTCTTAAACTGGTCGCCTTGAACCATATTTACAGTATCGATATTTGATCTTGTGCAATGATACCTACCAAATACAAAACTCCAGACGGTGTTTGATGATTTTTGGGCCATCTATTTTCAACCATAGCCATAGGTTTTTCAGCCATGCCAGCTGACCGATGGACCTGTAGTCGTCAAAGAATTGGAAAACGGACAGTAAAAACTCAGGTTCATGAGAATCAAATCGATTACATACAGTTATATACAATATCATCAAATTTCTCCATCGTCATGCAATTAGATCTCGCAATTCCATCCAATTCCGTCCAATTCCATCCAATTCTTCCATCCAATTCCATTCCTCCTTTCCAGAAGTCAACTTCCATGACACCCCCCAACAACCGTAGCAGCCGTAACAGCCGTGTTGATCTCAACAGCCGAGTGACCGTCCCAGCTGCTTGTGGTTCGGCTCATAAACCGCGCCTAGGACAACACATATCAACACATCCCTTCCCGCTTATTATAAACACCACCCGAAATCACGTTTAGTTTTGAATCCGTTCTTGGGGGAATATTGTATCATTGATAATATATACTATGATACATATATAAAGTATAATATATATATATATACACATAGGATTAACCAGGAGTATAATCGGATTTAACATGCCCCTTCTTGTACAACGTCCTAGGCCTATAAGATTGAAGCCATCCCAAATCATGCAAAGACATGTCTCCTTTTACCAAGACACCTAAAATTGGGGCCCTCAGGTCGTCTGGACTTACCCCGTCCTCCATTATCCTCCATTCTATGAAGGTAAACCATTGTTTTTTCCATTTTTTTCCCTGGTATCCATTCATTTTCCACGCATTTTCCAGTCATATTCCATGGGTTTTCCATGGTACTCCATGGATTATTTTTGGTAAGCTAACCCCTGGTTGCAACTCAGGTCCCAGCTGTTGGTCAAGTACTGGGACCGCTCGATGAGGCTGAAAATGATAGAGTCCTCCGTGTATGTTGAAATGGTATACGATATGTGTGCAACCATATGCAAAGAATTCCATGAATCATATATATATAATTATATTATATTATATTATGTTATATTATGTTATATTATATTATATTATGTTATATTATGTTATGTTATATTATATTATATTACATTACATCCACATGTAGAAAGGATCATGCATGTCACGTATCTATTTGATATGGCATAGCCTGCTTATACAATAATAGAGAGAGGGACAAACAGGGATAAGATAGCTACGGTGACATGTGCAATCATATTTAATCATATGTATATAATATACAATATACATGTATAAGCATATGAATGTAATCATATTATACTTGAGTATGGATGGGTATGGGTCGTAAGCCATGAGCCCTGGCAAACATACGAGCAAACATACATACACTGTATTCACTACCAGCCACATAACAGTCAGGCCAGCACGTCTGACATCTTCTGACGCAGATCCAGGCTCGGAAAATACACAACAAATGGTTGACATACCCGACACATCCCGACACATCCCGACACATCCTACCAGCACTACCTACACACTTTATCACTAAAAAGCTGGTTCGTTAAATATTGATAAATCCGTGGCAAAGTTCCCCGATTTGTGGTGTGCGCATGCGACAATGGCAACACCACTTTTCAGCTCACCCTCCCAGCTTCCCACGCCTCCATCCTCTGCAAAACAGTCCGAATGTAGTTCAGATCCAAAGCCTGCTCTGCACCTCATCTTTTTCAATTCCGGAGCCCCACGTCTGAGAAACCTGAATTTAGTGAGGATCATTATCGTCGTCATCGTCATCGTCATCATCATCGTCATCGTCATCGTCATCCTCATCATCATCATCATCATCATCATCTTCATCTTCATCTTCATCACCACCATCACAATCATCAGTCACATGCTTTTCCCACGAAAAATGGGTGCCCAAGCTGGTCACATTCGCAGTGTTTGCAGCCATTTGGACTCCGATGCTGGCGTTGAGTACAAGGGCCTAGGCTCGCTGGCCAAGCCTTTAATATGTTTTATTGCGGTACAAAACTGAAACTGATCAACGACTGAAACTGATCAAAACCTCACAAAAACAGTGGGTGCTTGCCTGGATCTCAACTTTTGACCCTTGTCATGTTCAAACCATCAAGGACACTCCGGCATTGATGGCATGCCTGGTGCAGGGCACTTGGCCCAAGTGCATGGACTTCAAAGGAAGCAGTTTTGAGGGGCCGGCTACTATCGGCCACGTGGCGGTGCCCATGAAAACATGGCGCCTAACTTTGCTTCTCTTGAGCATCTGCGGAAAATCATCAGGTTGCTAAAAATTCATGTGTTTTTTTTTGAAAGGAACTCCTTTCCTCCACAAATGGAGGTTTCCTGAAACGGGGGTGTACCCCCCAAGTCATCCAAAATTAGACCTTTTTTGGAACACCCCAAATGGGTTCGTCTCAAAATGATGGACGCCCCCAAAGCCCATCACTGGCACGTGCCGGATTCAGGGCCAGGGCCCGGGCTGTTGCTGTGGAAGAAGCTTCTCTTGAGCCCTCCACACGTGCTGCAGGTTCCGGTGCCTCAGCCGCAAACAACGTGAGTTGGGGAAGGTCTGGCATGGTGAATGAAGACAAATTTTGGCCCTTGTTCGATGAGAGCACTTGGTTGCACAACGGATTGGCTGAAGGGAAATTCTCAAAGGAAAACTATGGCTTTTAGTAGTGCAGGGGTTTCTTTCAAATTGTTCCTTATTCATCCTTATTCATCCAAATCGGGATTCGCGCCATAGATATTTAACAAAGGTCGACATTTTTAGATATTTTTAGCCAGTTTCTTATCAATATTTGACAAGAGCACGTTGCCTCAATGCGCATGCTATAATCCGAATATATTCCAAATATGCCCAAACACATTCAACCCAAGACTGAAGCAGTGGCTGTCAGAGTTGCAAAATCATGCAAAATCTATGTCTATGGCAATTCACAGGCTCCTCAAACTTCCATATCCATAGGATCCAGACAGCCCCAGGCCCTCTCGAACCAACTGCTCTGCACGGACTTGACCTAGCAGAATGAAACCCTGCGGCCCCCCAGTTGATCCCAGCTGATTTGGAAACCACATCCACATCATTCCACATCAACTGTTTTTGAGGCAGCCACTATCACCCAGCTCTTGGCTATCCAGGGCTAAAGCCAAATAGATCTTCGCCATTCCAGCCTCGATTCGCATGTGAAAAACTGCCTCTAAGTCATGGGCCATGGGGTTGATTGGGACATGGACTGACATGGGCTGACTGACAGTTTGACTCTATCCCACCCAATTTGGGGACATTTTATTGGTTGCCCGTGGGGAGTTGAAGATTTTGACGGATTCTCTGCACGAAAAAAGGGAACCAACAAACATCGGGATCCAAATGTTGTTTCTAAGTATCTCCATCAAACAATGATTGGGTCACCCATGGCTGTGGGATCTATCCCATTTTGGACAAGCCCATGACAAGAACTTGGCCATATATTATGTCCCATCATCTGAGAATTGCTTAATGAGAGGCCACAATGGAAAAAGAAGAAACGCATCTTGAGCAAATCCAGGTCATCCTCCAGTAATCAAACATGGCTAGCTGGAAAATCCACCATTTAGTTTGATGATTTTCCCAGCTATAAACCTCCATTTAGTTCGGGGATTTTCCAGCCAGCCACGTTTGGCTACCGGAGGATAATCCCATTATATAATCACCATTAATCACCACTATTAACCATTACCGGAGGGTCTGCTCCCTTGTACCCCACCCAAAAGAAACAGTAGCTGAGTTCCCAACCAAGCTTTTCCGCAAAGCTCGTGAGCTGGTCTGTGCCACAGCATCTTGCAACGTGGTCGTTGCCTCGGTAAATATTTTCTGGGGATATTCCTTGAAATTTGGCCCTGAAAAATAAGATACACATGGTATCTCCAATGAATATCGGTACCTGGCGATTTAGGTCATAAAATATGCCAGCATGAGTAATTATGAACACTTTGGATAAATTTGGATTGATTAGTTCAGTTTATATGAACATCCATACACCCAGAATCATCTAAAATCCAATTTTCAGAGAAAATTGGAATGGATATGATATGAATCTATCCGTTCTATCCCCACATGTTTGTTGGTCAAGCGCCACGGTTCGTCATTTTTCCTTCGGCCCATCTTTTTCCTCCATGACATCCTGCGTCTCATCAGCCGGCTGCAGCACCTCCAGTACCTCCAGCCATGGATATGGGTAGATATGGTATGATATGGGAACATTTATAGGAACCACCCTAAATCACCCCAAATCTAAATTTAGAGGGTCAAAACTCAAAACCACGGCTTTTTCCGATGTTTCCCTTGATCCATTGATCCACGTGTTAACCCCTGGGCCCTGGAGCATGGTCCGACATGCCATTTTCCTACCACCCTCCAGGCAGCAGTCCTCCAGATCGAGAGCTTGGTAGCCCTTCAAAACTTCATTTCAGCTACGCCATTTCTGTACGCTTCACGGCATCAAGACTAACCGTGCTGACCAAAATATTTGGGTTGGTGGTTTCAACTTATCCCAAATATGAAAATGAATCCGGAACATCATGTCAGGTAGGATGAAAAATGAAAACATTTTTGAAACCATCAGCCATCTGCACTTTTTTTTCTAGGGCAGGTTTACTATGCTTTCAGTGAGAAGCGTGTCTCACCCTTCTCAAAGAAGCCCACGATCTGATTGGCCGCGGCCACTCCTGCGTTGTCGTTGGCCTCCGCCGTCTGCGCACCCATCTTCTTCTTGGTGAAAATGAGGCGCTTGCCAAATTTGTCACCCACTGCGGCCTGACAGGTTGCATGACGCGCATGACGCATCGTGAATTGGTTCTAAGGATCCAGAAAGGCTGGGAACTGCGCTGTGAATTTTGGTGCAAAAAGTCTTCTCAATTTCTCGGTTATCTCTGTTCCTTGCCAGGTTTCATGTTGCTTTCAGAATCTTTCAGAGTCTTACAGCGGCAGCATACCTTTCCTATGCCTTCCTGGTGCCCTATACGGTCACGGCACATGGACACGGATCACATGGATCGCAGCCTTGAACGGCTCAATGTCCTTGGGCGCAACATCGCAGAGGTAGCAAAAATCTGGTCGAACCTTCAGGATCTCCAGCATATCTGCCTCATGCACCACTTCCACACGTGCGGTGTTGATCAAAGTACCGCCCTTGGGCATCTTGGACAACAGATCCTGCAAGCATTCGGGGCAGCTGAGCAAATGGGCGTTGTGGTGATGCTGGCCCCCCCAAAAGACAGCTGTGGATCCAACACGTGACGCATCCATCCGGGAAACTCATAGCATCTCCCAACCCAGAACAAAAAATCCATGTTGGGAGTGGTCCCAAGCCCCCAAAAAATATCCATCTTGGGAGTCGTTTCCCTACCATTCTTGCCATTAAATAGTTAATCATACTCATAAGACTTATAACATCTAAAACATCTAGAGATCTTTTCTCAATTTTGGCCAGGTCGTTATTGAACTTCCCCAGAATCCACAGCCGGCCTTGTTGATGGATGCCTTGGTCTCCTCGGTCAATGGAACATGGAGAGACACGTATTGATGTTCGAAAAGGCCAGCCACCGAGGTCACCGGCTCCGCACCCATCTCCTGGTCACCGGCCACGACTGGTTACGGAACGTCCAATGAATACACTTTGTATAGAGCTCATGAATCACCAAATGCTATGATCTATTAGATGTGCCACATACGAGCACGTGTGAGTACATCATGATTATACCTTATGATACATTAACAATTATAGAGTCATATCAAGATGAATACACAAATGCACACACATAACATGGATTCTAGATCTTTTTTTTGGGTCAAATTGTATGATGACGTCACATATCATTGCAAGCCTATTTCTGTCTTCCAACTCTTCGACAGCAATCCCAACAATGAGTCCACCAATGGTTCAACCTTACAACACAATCCCGTTCCAAAATGAAAAACCAGTCATCTGATGTCGACTAGTGAAGTTGTACAATGTTGTACACCTTGATCTTCTCTGCCGGGATGTAGGGATCATAGGCAAAACTCTTCATGCCAAAGCCCACAGCCAACTTATGCACCGCCCGCGCCACTGCGCCGAAACCGTAGAAAGCGATCTCGCGGTTGACCAACTCGAAACCACTGGTGCCATCGAAGTTGTTGCGAGCACTGACAATCATCCTGCGGGATGGAGGGCAGAGTTTGCAGAAGATTTTGACGGAAAACAAGGTTTTGCAACCATGATACGCATTTTCCATGTTAACTTCCCAGGCTGTGATTGAACAATACTGATCAATATTGAACATATTGAACCAAGAATCATCCCGAAGACCAGCTCCGCAACTGCATTGGCATTTTGGCCAGGGGTATTCATGGCAACAACGCTCTTGGCTTCGCATGCCTTCAGGTCGATGTTGTCGTAGCCTGGGGGCATCACATGGGAACTTTTTGAGGCCAACAGAAAAAGTCACGATGGAGGCGAACCAGGGGTAGATTGCTGAGGCTTCCACGCAGATCCCTAAATCACGTGCAAGAACTCAACACATTCCATTCCATGATGCTTTCATTATCTCTCTGGCTCTGCATCATCCGGTTCTCATCAGAGAAAAGAAAAGGTAAAACGATTGCTTTGCTTCGATTTTTCAACTGTGCCTTCACGTTCTTGTAAGCGAGAGAGAGAGAGAGAGAGAAAGAGAGAGATTGAGGACTTCTTGGGTAACCTTCAACAAAACCATTTCATATAATATATATATAAATATATTATACATATATACACACACATATATATATATATATATATAAATACACATACATTGCATGCCATGCATGCATGCGTGCGTGCGTGCATGCATGCATGCATGCATGCATGCATACATACATACATACATTACATACATTACATACATTACATACATTACATACATTACATACATTACATACATTACATACATTACATACATTACATA
>Ga0126342_10003904_pt1 | contig 25046 bp, 23 predicted proteins | sample Cyp1metagenome_FD_92528 | JGI IMG/M metagenome (GOLD analysis project Ga0126342, IMG submission 92528) | Coral microbial communities from Lord Howe Island, Old Settlement Bay, Australia - Cyphastrea 1 metagenome | ecosystem: Host-associated > Invertebrates > Cnidaria > Coral ...
ATAAGGGGGGAGGAGTTGTGCAGAGGCTTTTGGTAGGTACAAAACGCAATGCATACGGTGCGCAACTACAAAATTCAGTGCATGGTACCTTTTTTGCAGCTACAAAATACAGAACACAACCTTGTCTCTCGGAAAATAATTCAAAATCAGCACTACAAAATCCAACGCATCTGAAGTTAAAAAATAGCTGAAAATCGGAATTGCTAACATGATTTTTTTCCCAATGACATTTTGCAGTTGGGTCTATGCCATCCAAAGTTCCGACCAACATAATTTCGGAGAACATTTTGTAGTTGTCAATGATTGAATTTAATTGGATCAAGTGTTGACCCCGTGCAGTTTGTTAGATGGCATTCTGTAGCTTCATGATCTGTTTGTGTCCATGCACATGTCACGCACTGTTTCCTTTTTTCCACCTCTTCTCACTTCAACATATACAACTACAAAATGCAAATGAGGATTTGAAAGGAAGCAACTACAAAATGAATGCAAATACAAACAGGTGGTCCCAACTCCTCCTTTTTGTACAAAACGAACCCTGGCTGGCATTCTGTACTGTAGCCCAAGTCCTCCCCTTTACGTAGCTAAAATTTGAAGGAGGATGCAAAAAACGCATTGGTACGAGGCCGTCAGCTCTGCATCCAACTTTCCATTTGAAGGAATTCTCGCAGAATTGTTTCGTTTTTGACGTTGTCAAGTTCAAACATTGAGGAAGTCTCGCAAAATAGCTGCGTTTTCAAGCTTGCAGATAGACAGATAGATTGATAGATTGATTGATTGATTGGTTGATTGATTGATAGATAGATTGATTGATAGATAGACAGACAGATACATAAATAGATAGATGGATGAGGTAGATAGATGGATGAGGTAGATAGATGAGGTAGATAGATGAGGTAGATAGACAGGCAACAACAACAACAACAACTACTACTACTACTACTACTACCACTACCACTACCACTACCACTACCACTACTACCACTACCACTACCACTACCACTACCACTACCAGCACCAAATCTACAACTAAAATTACAACTAAAATTACAACTACACTACATTACACTGCACTACGCTAATTACACTGCAGCACGCTACAACTACAAATATACATGCAACTACAACTACTACACTACATAACACAACACTACACAACACTACACTACACTAATTACATTGCATTACACTACATCTACAGCAGCAACTACAATTACAAGTACCACTACATTGCAGTACGCTACACTACACTAATTACAATACACTACAACTACGCTCCACTACACTACACTACACTAGACTACACTACACTATACCACGCTACAGTACACAACACTACAATACACTACAATAGACTACACTAAACAACTACACCGGCAACTTCAACTGCAACTGCACTACACTAATTACATCACATTAGATCATTAGAACTACAACTTACAACTACAACTCCACTACACTACACTACAACTACAACTACAACTGCAGTACGCCACACTAAATCCAAACAGTTGTGGTGAGGTGACCACTGCAACCATTGAAACCACGCCGAAAAACACAACTCCAACCACCTGTCGGTCCATCAGCAGATTCGCCTGCCATCCGTGATTCACAACAACGAACCTCTCCTATAGGTTTCCTATTTTTGAAACTTCCGCCACCGCCTTGCGCGGTACTACTGGTAATACATGATAATACCATATCGTACAGTTCATACCGATACCCAGTCAATATGTCAATACCAGTGATCTACCACACAATATTGCAAACAGTAGGCCCTTGAGGGCAGCTCCTCCAATGGGTTTGCTGGATTTGTTCAAGGCCCTCCAATAGCGGAACATCTTCGATAGCATCATGGTTGAGCTTCGATTCTCGATACAAAAGTACGGGAAAGATACTCCCCAAAAAAATGTTGGTTGGCTCTTTGGTATCCTTTGGTGCGCTATTCCAGAAGTGTCTGGTGTATCACGAAGCTGGGTTGGCGATAGCTTGCACCATACGTTTCCCCGGCTCCTCGTTGACAAACGCCACGGCCTGCAGCCAATGTCACATGGGCATTTCGTGGACTAATGCTCAGAATCTGGTGAAGCAATGTCAAAAATTGATCGAAGGAAGTTTAGAAGTCAAACTTCCGACAACATGGATAGATGGAAGAGCAGAGGTGGGAAGAGCCAGAGGAGAGAAGAGAAGAAGAGAGAAGATCAGAGAAGAGAAAGAATCAGAAGAAAGAAGATGCAGGTGCGCGAAAAAGTAGAAAGGTCGCGATTCCGATTCACTGTGTTTTTCCAATGATTTGTGCCTCCAGAGGGTCGAAAAGTGGCTCGCTAAAGCGGCGGGTGCAGACACATCTGGCCAGATGAAAGATGAAAAATTGCACGCCGTTGTGGCGCGATGCGCATTTCCAAGCCAAAATGTACAAAACACACCAGGTGGTGAGCACTTTTGGACGTTGAGATGTCGAAAAAGTGCGTGCCGTTGTGGCGCAAAGCACATTTCCAAGTCAAAATGTGCAAAACACACCAGGTTCGGAGCACTTTTGGACGTTGAGATGTCGAAAAAGTGCACGCCGTTGTGTCGCGAAGCACATTTCCAAGTCAAAATGTGCAAAACACACCAGGTTCGGACCACTTTTGGAAGCTGAGATGTCGAAAAAGTGCGCGCCGTTGTGGTGCGAAGCACATTTTGAAGTCAAAAGGGGTTCGGAGCACTTTGGCACGTTCGGATGTCGTTTTGCGTGGCAGGCACAAGGGATTCTCCACCTTGCCCATGAGCAAAACGCGCGCGTTTTGTAGCAGTTTCAACTACAACCACCACTACACTACTAACTACAACTACATAACGCTACACTACACTGATTACATTACACTGCACTACGCTACACCACACCACACTACACTACACTAACTACAACTACAACTACAACTGCACTACTTTACACTACACTACACTTAGAGTACACTACATTACACTACCCTACATTACATTACACTACACTAATTACAGTACACCACCTAATTGTCAGCATTTTCCCACGAGGCCGGTTCATTACACTACACTCATTACAAATCCAACTGCCACTGCGCTACACTAATTACACTGCACCACAACTACAACTCCACCACGCTACAACTACAACTGCAACTACAGCGGCACTACGCCACACTACATCCAGCAGTTGTGGATGAGGTGACCGACCAGGTGACCACTGCAACCATTGCAACCATTCCAAAAAGCACAACTCCAACCACCTTTGTGTCCATCAGTGGATTCGCTCTGCCATCCGTGATTCACAACAACCAACCTCTCATAGGTTTCCTATTTTTGAAACTTCCGCCACCGCCTTGTGCGGTACTACTGGTAAACTATCGATAAACTATGACAGAAATGTTCATCTCCAGAAATATCAAAACAAGAACAAACATTCAAAAAGACGTGATGCAACAACCATACCACAACCATTGCGACGCATCAGTGTTCCATGTTGGTCTCACCTCGAGCAGCCTCAAACTATGTCACTATGCAGGGCACAGGTGCAAACAAGTTGGGATGGACGGACCCACGTCAATGCTATTCAATTCATTGCCAACCCGTGGATATTTTGTGTTACTAGGGTGCCCAGCTCATTGGTCTTGCAGAAGATCTTGCTACAGCAGACTCCACAAAGCTGACACGATAGGAATCAAGGAGAGGCTGACAAATCTGGCAGCGACATGTGGCAACTCTGTTGACAGCCAACTTTGGTGGAGTGCATCAACATCTCAAAACCCTTTCAACCTCTTTCTCTGGCACGTACTAATTTGATCTTTTCGGAGTCATGTCGTTCTTTGCAGCTCAAAGAGGAATAAGAACAAGGACTTCACATACATTCTGCATAAATTGACAAGCATCACCTCTCAAGCACAATGCCAGGATGACCAGCACAAGGAAGACCCAAATCCTCAAACACAAAAAGTTCAAAACGAAGCATGTCAGCAAGATGCCATCACCCTTTCCACCCATATCTACAGACATCTACAGATTGATTGAGAAATTGCCGGGTTGAGTGGGCCATAGTGGGCTATAGTGGGCAAGCCGGTCTGCCATGGCCTGAGAAACACACCGCACTGCGGCCATGCGGCGGCCATGCGGCGGCCATGCGGCATGGGAGCGATGGGAGCGAAGTGATGGAAGTGATGGAGGAAGCTGGGCTGCCAGATCTGCCAGTGGAGAGTGCTCCTAAAAACGTTCTAGGGCCCTAGGGTTTAGAATGTTTAGAATAGAGAGTGATCAGTGTGGTATTGCGCGGGGAACTGTACAAAAAATGCGCACCTGAAAATTAGCAAATACAAGGTCTGCGATGCCATACTTTTCTGCTACCTGCTGTAATTTTTGAAGAACTAGTGCGCTCTGCCACTGCAAAGCATCTGGGTGCCTGGGGCAGCGCCAAGTAGAGCCAGCTTCAAAAAGGAATGCACTGGTGCAAGGTCCGCGGTATCGGTCGCCCAATCCACAAATCCTACCGGTACGGGCAATGCACTACATGGGAAGCCTGAACTTTCTGACACGCGTTGCTCAAAATGAGCTTTGCTCAAGGGTTGATTTGAATGGATTGCCATCTGAGACAAGCCACCGTCTAGATTGAAGTCAGACTGTAACAATCTCAGAATCAACCCTCGAAGTGGGAAACACCACACAAATTCGGCCGGCACTTGCGGCAAGATTAGCGGCACTGCACGATTGAAAGAGTCGCGCTGCGATCCGCGGTGAGACGCTTGGGCATTTCGCAAGTCCGCCTCCAGGCGAGAAGTTCTCTCGGCCAGACAATGGTCTCCCTGCACGCCGGAAAAGGCGGTCAGGTCCTTATTCCAGTTCCAAGGGCAACCCGGAGGTCTTCAGTTTGTGCGTCAGTCATCTGGATGGTCTGTTGCTTGACGACTAGATACGAGTGATGCTTCATTGGGACTTACGGTAGGGCTGCTCATGAAGCTGATCCTAGTGTCCCCTTGTTGCGCCCCTGGCACTGAAACTGTCGAAGCCTGAGCTGCAAGCTAGAAAAAAGCCAGAGATCCATGGGGATGGTGGCTTCAATTGTCATCCGCTCTGCGTCACTAGTCTCCGATTGATTCTACTTGGCTACTTGGTTTGATTTTTGCGTTCTAAAATTCTGCAGAAGTGCTGCGTAGGTGGCTGCCTGGCGTAATGTACATTGAATGCATCAATCATCTCAATTCTTAAGAATCATTCACCCAATATATCATCATTCTCTGTCCAAACTAGTATGGTTGGCCATGCGAAAATCCACTCAAGAGTGACATCCCAGGGTCTTTGGCACTTTGGCCACTGGGCTGATTCGCCCACCAGCGCCTCTTGGGATTTGCAGTGAGGTTTCCATGGGAAGGCACACCGCTCTCCAAAACAGGCGCCACCCCACCTCTGACACCTCTGAGTCACCAAAGAAGGAATCGGGTTGAGAATGTACTCCTTGCTGAGCAAGGAATCTATGGAAACGAAATGCTAATGTGGTGTAGGTTAATAGGTAGTTGGCTTGTCCATGGCTTGATTCTGTGACCTAGAGTGGTGGGGTTCGCACGTTCTCAAGGCCCCCAATGCAACAGGTTTTGTAGCTCTGGTGTTGAACAGTCAGTTGGTTTGCGTGAAGCTAATACTGATTGGGTTGGAATGATTGGATCTCGTTTTCAATGTTTGTGCCTCGCTGCATTGGGGGCCTTATCTAATTCCGGGCAGAAAAAAAGATGGCCAAGTTGCCTGGCAATGCTGGCCTTTCAATCCTCCAAATGAAATGCAGATGATCACTGGATGATCACTTCCACCTTTTGCCAACTACTAACGTGGAAGTGATCATTCTTGCGTGGAAGCCCGTGGCAGTGGAAAGCACCGCTCCAGGTGTCTTCGCATGGTCTCCAGGGCACCGGCCGGTGCCGTGGGCCGAAGAGAGGAACGAAGCTCTTGCAGTTCAGCCATCTCTTCCTGAAGCAATCCATCTGAAAATCTCTGAAACTTACATGTCTGCTTGAGGAAATGAGGAGTCTATGTAGCTAAGGACAAAATCATGTCGAACGAGCAAACAACATCCAACGTGTAACAGGTTGACATCATAAACCGCTAGATCTTGTATCACTGTATGGACCATCCCCTCGCCAGGCAAGAAAAGATTGTGTTTCAGTCAGGTTTCCACTCTGGATGTCTTGCCATAAACTGCCACCACAGCAGCCTCAACATTGTCATAGTAGTTTCCTATGACCACTGCTTCTTCCAATGATTCCACTGCAACATCCTTCATCCCACGCGACTTGCAGGCAACATAGCTTTGTCCCCCTTCGCCACGTTTCTTTTGCAGGGATTCCATCAGCTCTTCCACTCGCTCGGTGGCTGCAAGCGCCAGTTCATTCAGCACATTCTCCCCATCAAGGTTCCGATAAAACTCACCTCGCAGCTGAGCAGCCTCCTTACCCTGACTAAACCAATGTCTAGACCTCTCCCGCCGCACCAAGTCCCTGAAGGCAGCAGTGAGTGGAAGTGACAAAGGACGGCACTGGAGAGCTGCCCTAAGGGCATGGACCACGTGGGCCAAGCTCATGAATCGGGCGATGGGCGTGAGATGCAACAAGGCTCCTACGAAGCGCACCGCTGAAGGCAAGGTGGCAATGGCCACCTGTTGAAACGCACCAGAGCCAGAACTATGGCAAGAGCCGGCCGCGCGTGACAACGCCTCCAATGCTCGGATGGCCAACGGTGCCACCGGAGGTGCCTCCGCCGTGTCACCAGTGTTTCCACAGACGTAGTCGATTCCCACGTTGGACCTCATCCCCAGCCGGAGGATGTCCATTGCAAGGCCTAAACGCTCCAAGCCCAGGAATTCTGTGCCCGGTTCGGCATCTTCCAGGTCAGCCACGATGTCAGCAGCTAAGGTCAACACAGCTTGATAACCACCGCTGTCGATAAAGGTCTCTTCCGGCAGCGCTACTCTGGTTGGTGGGAACCAAAGCAAACATAGCTGGATGGCCATGAGGGCATGGAAGGACATCTCCAGCGTCAAATCGCTGCCGTCCTTTGTTCTTATTGCTGCTGTTACCATGAAAAGCCAATCACAAACAAAAACAGAGACAGACACCGATCCACAAAAAAAGGAAAAGGAAACTCAAGAATGGAACAGTCTCCAACTCTTCCAGTGGGCTTCCCTTCACATAGGAAATGCACAAGGGCAGGAAGCCCCGCAATCCAAGTGCTTCATTGAGGGCATCGCAAACCAACTCCCGGAAGCACGGAACGGCCAGCGCAGGGGAAGCTGCTCCAACAGTGGACTCAGCAGGTGCTAAGGCATCCAGGACCTCCACCAAACGACTTAGCAATTCCAGTAGCACCACACTGCCATCCATGCATTCCACACACCTGCCATGTGGGATTGGTGCAGGGGCGCCATGAATCATGATGAAAAAGGACCACAACTGATGTTTGCCCCACATCGGGTGCAAAACACATTACGATTCATTGTATAGACTGCATCGAATTCACTTGGGTTCGAGGCTGGCTACTTGACTAGTGACTAGGCTGTGCCAAGGAGCTGTCACACAGATGTTAATAGCGATACTATCGGCGATACTCGATGGTATGATAAGCACAGGCTTGTTGTAAAATGTTAGTCAGCTCAAACTAGTGGAAAACCATTGAGATCTGGTGGCACAAAGACACTAATAGATACCAATTCCTGGGAATCATACTTCCCTCCTCGCCAATAAATTCCGTGTGGGATCACCCTGCCATGCCCTGCCATGCCCTGCCATGCTGTGCCACCCATTTTCGCCACCTCTTCTCCTTCAGCTGGAAGTGGTAGATCCGCAGCTGGCCACTGAGGTTGGCCAATAAGGCTGGGATGGCATCTGACGCTCGCTCCCTCTCCCGGGCCGCAGGCGCTGGGCTGCCGTGCCAAAGGGCATGGAGGCCTTATGGTTGCAACATCAAGGCCACTGGGAGCTACGCTTTCACAATGAACGATACTACCTCAATCATCCTTAATCAACCTTATAATTATAATAATTTATATGACCTATCGTTCTTAATTGTGTTTCCCCTGCAATCTTTCAATGATGGACAAAGAGCAGGGTGGGGATTGAACTTAGACTGCCACAACTAGAGCGGCTTATCAAAGAAAAGAAGGTAGGCACAGGGTGCTCTGTACCTTTCATTTACCTTTTCGGACTTTTCGGATCCCATTTCAATCAGAAAGTTGACATCCACTGATCCTGTCAAAGCTGCTGTCATCCACTGCCTCGGACATTTGCCTGAGGCATAAGCGCTCCCTTCCACAAACCTCTAACGTGTCTTGCCACTCGAAGTCAGTGTGAGTTGCGCCCTGGGCATCGGACTTGGGAGACAGCCATTTACCAACCACTTTCAACCATGTGCCTGTGTTCCAGTAGCTGGAAACTTGGAATAAAGTCTAATATGAAAATCAATATCCAAAAATAACGGCATTGATCTACATTGTCAGATTGAGCCCCAAAAAAAAAAACGCAACATTTTGCAATGAGTGATTCATCATCAAAGTTAAATCCGCTTCAAAAGATTCCGGAAAATGCCACTGCTGTGCTTTGAGGTTTCCGGTGTTTTCAGGTTTGCTGGCCTGCATGCCGCAAAACCAGGGCCCAGGTTGGGTGAATCGACAGTCAGCCCTCCGCAGGCAACAGAGATCCAAGTCTCCAGAGATTTCCGAGACGGTTTCACTCCGAAAGCTGTCCTGGTTCAATGCTGTTGGGTTGGGTCCGTGTTGAATGCTGTCCTGAAATATTTTTAATATATATATATATATATAAATATAGAGAGAGAGAGAGATTAAGTTTGTTCAAATGTCTTATAAATTCTTAGAGTTGGGCCAAAGGTTGTGGTGGATGTGACCATGTGGAAAATGAACTTATTATGCTTCTGCTACTCACTCTCAGGCGTTAGAAAATGTCACCCATGTTTCTTTCTGGCAAGCTTCCAAGCACACCTGAACTTCAATATTGGATCTAGTTGCTTCTTCAGTAGGGCTAATGGCAGGAATCTCACTTTGCCCAACGCTGTTGGAAAACGCCACCTGCTCTGGCTCATCCACCCATGTATCAGAAGGGCTGACCTGCTCAGTATCTACCTCATCCACATGGCTGTTGGCACCACCTGAAGCCAAAGCCTGTTGGTTGATGGTTGTATCAACCTGCAAACCTCCATGGTTCGAAGGACCCCGAATGCTTCCGTCTGCACTTTCCTCAAGGTCTTCATCCACAGAGTCTTCGGCACTTGTCTCTCCACTTGCGGAGGGTTCGGATGCAGCCCTGGAAGCGAGCACACTGCCCAAGCGGTCGTGCCTCCTTCCAACTGCAATGTGGTCTCGGCATAGGCCTTCAGCAAAATGCACTAACTCCCCAAGGGATTCACTGGGGCCGCTATCTTCAAAGCTTCCTCTGCTCTGCCAAAGCTTCTGCTCCGGCTGTCGAACTTCCTGCGCCGAAGGTCTGAAGTCTTTACGCCGAAGGAGGTCTTGCTCGTTGTCCGTATTGATCTCCTTGGAGTCTCTGATCTTTTGCTTGGACGCCCTTCCTCTCTGCAGCAGCTCTTGCTCATTGTCCGTGTTGAGTTCGTCATCGCAACCTGATGGCTTGCCGCGTGCCGCAGCTCGCAGCAGCACAGGAAGGGACCAAAAGTGCCCGTTGGGCGAATGCACCTGGTGTTCCCAGCTGGTCATACACTGGAGCGGACAAAGCTGTTGGGCGCCAGTCAGGCTGGCGCAAACGGCAGGAGCACCATTTGCAATGAAAAGTGACTTAGTCAAATGCCTTGAATTCAGCTGTTGAGCCAAAAACAACGACCAACGATATACAAGAAACCACGCAGTTGACACTGGAACAATTCATGGAGTGGCAAGACTTTGACAAACTACATGCCTTGCACTTCAGCAATAGTGGATTCAGTAGCCATGCCTGGGACTGGCACCGCTCATCTTTTCACTCTCCCATGGTCTTGGCGGCCAGTGGAGCCTGTAGGCCTAGCTGCTGTGATCATTTCCGCTCACCCAAGAGCTGCAACAGGAACAGAAAGAGCTGCACGATGTCCAAATAGATGTTGATGGCCTTAGCTACTTTAGCTGTGGACTGCGGCCGCGCCATCCGGATGTGTCTATCTACATGTGTCTGAAGTCTGCTTGTGCTCTTGCTTTCCTGTCACTTGGCGAGGCATGATAAAGGCCATGTGCCCTCACACTGCTGAGATGCTCTCGGCTCAAGCTTTAAACATTTGGTCGTTGTTCCAAGGGCGTTACATTCTCAGATGTTCCCCATTGACATGCCAAACATCAAACATGGACTACAAGCACAAAATTGGGATTGTGAGCATGTACATTTCTTTTGCATACATGAAGCTGATAAGGCATAAATGTATGTACATGACACTAGCTGGTCACCAAGCGAGCTCGGAAAGCGTTGGGACTACCACTGCAGCTCAAAATCCACGTGTCTTAGTCTTCCGGTTTCGACTGAATCTATGGGTTATAGAAGGGATCAAGGCTTATTCGTAGCCTTGATTGGTCCTGTAGTGGCCCAGGATCATGCATGATCAACTGTACTTTAAGTTGAGACTCCGCCATGCAGTAGTCATCCAACTGGAACCTGCCGAAGGAATCAGAATCACCATCAGATGAGCCAAATCATTATTCATATTATTCAGATTTCATAAAGATTTGGAATGGGGTTCTCTCTCATACATTCTCATCATTCTCTATGTTCCTGGCTATGCCAACCACATTGACTCACGACAATGCTGGATGATCCCTGGACGTTTGCAGTTTCCTTTCCTCGAACAAACCCCCATCCCCCAGCCTAAATTTGCTGTGCTTTCCGCCCAAAATCAGCTGGGTGTCCAGGATAATGTAAAAAGAGAAGAAAAGTGCACCGAACGAAGCGTACACGATATTCCTGAGTTAACTCTGCTGCACTTATCGCTGTGAACTGTGCCGGTCCCTTGAGAACCCCCTACGCCAATCTGCACTTATCTGCGCTAATCTGTGGCAATCTGTGTGTCTAGGCCTTTGTTTTGAACCCTCTTCAACATGAAAAACATGAGTTGCATGATGGCGCGCAGCTGCCCAACTGCACCGATATGCCTCAAACCCTGCGTGAATCAAGAGTGCGCAAAAAAGAAACCTAGTGAAAGGATCGCGTTGTTAGTGCCTGCCAAGGTACAGAACTTTGAAGGCGCCACTGCCTGAACACGGACAGTTGAAGCATGTTCAGCGACGGCGCAATCCAATGCAATCTAGGCATGTGTACTCATATGGCGTATGGGCATGTGTATGTGGGGAGATATATTTGCGCCGCTAAATTCCCTTGGCCTTCCAACGAAGATGATGCACAGACAAGATAACCGCACCGCGACGGTTTGGAGATGGTCAATGATGTCAATAGTAGCAGCACTTGGGAGGCTGCCCTCTACTTCCCACAGTTGTAAAAAACAAAAGAATCCGCAATTCAGGCAGCCTGTCTCACAGAAACTAGCCTGGAAGAGTGGGATTTCTAGACTCTTTCTGGGCTGTCTAGTGGAATTGAATGGAATTGAGACAGTGCAAAATGTTCAAGTTCCAAAAAGTTCCATCCAAATCCATCGTCGCCTGGCCTGCAGCCCCAAAGGCGGCTGAGATGGAGATGGCCAAGCCCATGAACATCAGCACCAGGCAACCAGCGAACATGTACGGAAGAAAGCCGGTGAAGTCATACCTTGGAATCAGCACGCCACTATGAGTGGTTTGTTGCAAAACAGGATGGATTTGGGGATGTAGTCAACTGCCTACAGAGATAAAGACCCCAGGATTGATATCTTGGCAAATGGGTTGTAGATCGTAGTTCGTTATCTTCCAGTTTCTTCGTGTCTCATGCTGGGAAAGCTGGACGGACCAAAATGTCATAACAAAAGTTGTTGGCAGACAAAATGAAGAGTCCGAGAAGCATATGTTCGATTTCATGCCAAGCTACGTCGTCTGGAGACTGAAGAGCATGAGTGCCAAAGTCACCAGAGCCTTAGTTGAGGATCATTGCAGTCTATTATATAATATGTATATTGCAGTCATGAATTTTCCAAAGAACCGAAGATGAAGCCCTGTAGGTCACCCAGCAGGTCTCCGCTCCGATAGCCCATTTTGCTTGTACGGCATCAGGTTTTTTATGAGCCAGCTACCCCCATCCTACTGGGCAACATATAACATAATGACTCATAATGACTAAACATCTTTCCAGCCAAATTACTGTGACGGCAAATGTCACAAGCACAGACTGGATGGTGTATTGGACGCAAATGAAGCCTCAGCATTGACGGCCAGCAGCTTCGGGAGGACAGGAGCCCCTTGCAACAGTAGAGGTTCAGATGGTTCAGTGGCATGAATAATCCTGGTCTGAATGATTCAGATGGTTCAGATGGTTCAGTTGGTCATCATGTGGACAGGGCAAAAGGATTGAACCACTGGGTCCTCATCACCACCATGTTTGTGAGCTACAGGAGCTAGTAACGCTAGTAGCTCGGGATGAGGATGAGCCTGATGCTGATAGTGTGATAGTGATTCTGATGAAGAGGAGCAGGATGTGAATCCCCAGTACGACTACGGACTCCTACTGCACCAACAGCAGCAACAATCTTCGCAATTCTTTGAGTATCTTTAACTTTACCGTCTTTGATTGCGTGCTTCCCCCTAATTACTTTGGAACTGCTTGCGGAAATGGGACAGGGGAACGAGTTGTGATAAAGCAACTTTCGCTGTTGTGTCGAGATGCCCACCAACACCGCCTCTGCCAATGTGAAGAGCGACAGCCTCATGTTAAACAACAAGGATAGCAAAACAAGAAACCGCTTCCACACCTACAGTAGGCAACAAGGTCAATGTGCAACAATATTCTTCCTTGTCGGTCATGCGTTCACATGTCAGGTGCTATTAAGGAAAGGAAGGTTGTGGGTGTTGCTGACATGACCAAGCTCAATCCAAGCTGCAAAATGTAGTTCTGCGGGGTCGTTCTCATAGTGTCAGGGCAGCAAATGAAGACACAGGTCATACCTCATGAACAAGCAGCAAGCTCAGCAAACATGAACCCTGTCTGCTCAATGTCGGGATGATGCCCTTTGTCCTTCGGGTCAACTCACATCCATCTGAGTCCCATTCTGATGAGCATCACCTAAGCTGCTAAGCTCAGGCGGCGCAATTTACAGCACCAAATCACTGCAAACCTCTTGCTATCCCTGACCCCCGTGGCAGAGTCTTCTGGTTTGGTGTGTATCTCAGGACGGGACCATGGAGAGCACCATTAACACCGATACCAAAACTGGATTGTAAACCACCTCAGAAGATTTCGGCAATTCTCAGCATCATGCAGAGGGCATGGTCCGGGCATGGTGCATCAGCAGCAACACTCCGACGTTCAAAGTCATCCAGCTGCATCTGTCTGTATGTATACATATATATATATATACATAATGGATGTATAATATTTTATATGTATATGCATATGTGTGCGCGTGTCTATTTATAATATGGATGCATATATATATATATGCATACATCACTTCATATACAATTCTCAACCTGACAAGATTGAAGACGACCCACACAAATTTGTTCAATACCTCGCTCCAAATAACATCCTAAATCCAAACTATCCTGAAATTTGATGGTTCCTGTATGTGGGTGCATTTACAGAAAAGCCCGTGAGACTCTCGCCACAATGATCAGGGCTTTATCTGAAAGAGGCCGGATCTAATCACAGCAAGCGTCAAGCTTCGCACCCAAGACCGCGATTGAACCTTGAATCAAAGCCAAGGACAAGGGACTATATGGTAAGGATCAGAACAGGGAACCTGAATGAGCAATGTCAAGAAGTCTCAAACATAAAATTCGGAGTTGACCCTTTCACCTAGCGAAACAAGGCAAAACTGTTCGCACTGGTTCCGCATGAACACTATGACCATGGAACCTGACCATGTGCTTAAAGCGCCGTGCAGCCTGTGAAGCAAACTTCTCATCGACATGATTGATCCAACAGCTCCCGAGAATGGATGGATACAAGGATGGGCTGCCCTTGTATCAACTTCTTTCATCATGGTTTGCAGATGTTTGCCGTATCTGCCTGTCATCTCTCTTCTTATTATATAGCATATCCCGGTGATATTATCCCTATTGAATCTTATTGACACATGCACCCCTCCTGTACCCTGATCATGAAACGACTGATGCTTGGAATCTTTGATAACAGAGGCTAAACATGACTAAACAACTTCAACAACCTTGAGACACGGACAGGGGGATGAAACAGCCAGGTGGCCAGCTACCACAGAGGTAGCGACAAGCTGAGCTCCCAGGATACCAAAGACTTTTCGGATGAAGCCTCACTCACCAGCTCAGCAGGTTGAGTGGATGTATCTTGTCTAGCCATCTTGTCTAGCAAGGCATGGAACACTGGCATCATTTCGTGGCCTAAGCATGTCTGAGATGAAGCCTCGCAGGCTAGACTGGGTAGTATCTGACTAGAAGACTTGCATGTAAAAAGCCAAAACCTCCGCTACAGGAAGTAAATTCCTTGGCAAGACACCAGCCATTCCAACTCATGTCACATAAGCCTTATGTTACATCAAAAGTCTGACGTGATGTCCGGCGCTCGGCCTTTCTTGCAGTATCTGTTCCTTTCCTACCAGGTGTTTTTGTTGGGGCTACCTCTGTGAGCTTGATCTGGCCCTGAGGGCAAATGGAAAAAAACGTCATGGAGAATGATTTTGGTTCAAATTCAAAGATTGTGGTTCAAATTCACGCTTTCGGGCTTTGAAGAGATGAATGGCCATAAGCCATAAGCCCATAGATCCATAGGTCCGATGTGTTTGAACTCCCGGAGCCCATCTGTGAGGCCGCACCATGACGGACTGCAGTATCAGTGATCTCGGCAAGATCCTGAGCTGCGATCCTTTCTGCACGTGCGAGAACGTGTGCGAGAGAAAGTGTGGAAAGACATCCCATTGGGGCGAGTTGTTTTCCCTGCCAGGACGGCGCGCAAAATTCTCACCTCTATGATTCCAATAGGTCAAAGGGTCAAAGGTCTTCCCAAGAAGGAAACATGAGGCGAGTCATAGCAGTGAGGTGGAGAGACAATCACACATGATCACACATGGACTCGCCCTCGCCTGGACCCTGTTACCCTTCACCAAAATTGCAGCCAGGTACGCCGGGTACAGTGCCAGGATCCATCAAAGGTGTCGATTCTTTCGGAGCCATGGTTCTGACCAAGCTGTTGGGCACTGCCAAATGAAAGGGGCGCTGATCCAACCCCGAGAGTATCACAGTGTGCATCTGGGCCAAATGGTCTCTTTCAAATTAATCTTCAAATCAGGGTGCACCACAAAGCAACAATCATCACGAAACTCCGGGAAGTTTGCCAATTTTCCCTGCCTCGGCCAACTAGATCGCACCGATCGTTCAAGAGGCAATGTATGGGTAGTAAGTGCTACGCTACCGGAAGTAACTAAGCGCCACCTGGAGTCAAATGGCTTCCAAGCCAAGACGATGATTTCAACACAGCTCGCCAAATTCTGCCGAAATTGGTAAGCAGGACCCTGGTATTATGTGAATGAAAGCTGACGAAATGCAGTTGCACGACCAGTTTTGGGGCCAAGTTGTGCCGGCGAGTTGGGAGATAGGGAGGTTCCCAAGAGATAAGAGCTGACTGGAATCGAAAATGGTCAAGAATGCTGCCCCTAAAGATCCCAAAAGTGTTGCCGAGGAAACAGGTTCCGCTTGGTGTTCGTCGCTGCCCAGCATTTTTTCGAACGAGTGGATTTCAAACGGCCATTGCTCAGTGCGCTTTGGCGTGACGGCTCTACGACTTTATCAGCACGCGGGCAGGGTGTCGAGGCTGATTCTATGGCATCTCGAACTCCAGCCCATGGCGCTGATGGAAGACGGGAATTTGGACGTGACATGGAAATTCACGTGTGACATTCACCAAGTGTTGAGTTGGAACACCCCAATTTCATCCAATTTCCAGATCACAACCTTGTCATGGCTATGCTGAAAAGATCTACAGTAACTGCAAAAGGTGTGCACTTGTCATGAAATCACAAATGCCACTGTTGAAATGTCGGAGAGCTCTAAGTGAAGACCAGTACTTCAGCTTCGTGATCTGATGTCTGAGCCCTTGGGCATGTCGACAAACACAAGGGATAGCCCAAGTTGGTGTCTGCCACGTACTGGTTGCGGAGCTGTTTGGTGTTCCTGGGCACCGAGTGTTAAACAACTATCTGCGAAATGAAGACTGGACTCAACTCATATGTCTATCACAGGTGGCACGCATCTCTTCAGCTGAGATGCGGGAAATAACTCCACTGTTTCCAGTCGCCGCCAGAATTTCCAACAAAAACTTCACCCGTCTTCTTACCAGAGAGTTGCTGTTGCCTTGGTTCTGATGGTTCTGGGCCATGGGCATCCTGATGGCTGCAGAAGCCCCAACCACGACTAAACTTCAGCCTTCTGCAGACGGGTGGCACGGCCTTTGAAGTCACGAGCTGCACCCTATTCCGGATGAGCGTGTAGTCATTTACAAAGAGTTGCCCAACTTTTGCAGAGTCACCTCAGTAAAGGAGCTTGCAGCCGGGATGAGCTATCATTGCATTCACACAGCGACGCCAACAGCTTGGCTGGAGATGACCAAACTGACCAAACCACCAACTCGATGGCACACCCAATGCCCAGCTGCTTTCTTCCGAGCTGCAAACCTCAAGCACCACAGGCCCAGGAGCAGTGGCGCTAGCACAAAGTCCTGCGGCCAGCATCGCCGCTTTGGAGCGCGTTCTTGGTTCTGAAAGGAATATCCGTCTCAGTTGCTCAACTGGCAATCGAAATCCTCACTTGGCAAATCCTGATCATCCTGTCATGTCCAGTCCAATTTAAATGTTCGACCTTCGGAGCCGGTCCTGAGTCGATGTGCTTCAGCTGGTAAGATGGCACAAGTTCCCACCCTTGGTCCTCCATGATGCCAGCTGGCTCATACCCGCACACCAACTTAGAAAATTTTGAATTTGGCCCATGGCGATCAATTCGCCAATTTACACACTTGTTTTGGGGGCCCAGAAACATGGATATCCCCCAGGCTGTGACCACTGTCCGTCAGCGCCTAGGGCCTAGAAGTTTCATCTTGCAATCAATTCAGAACAAAATTAAGAAATTAAACGAAAATAAATGAAAATTATATAAAATCATGACATCCACTGTCCACCACCGTCCTCCGCAAAGAGGCCGTTGCGGCTGCAGTTGCGTACGCTCAGCTCTGCTCCCACACTCGGGCGTGGGCAGCGTCCAACCACCTCCGGAGGTTGCCTTGAGCAACGGCAACGAGAACCTAATTAGACCTGCGTAAGTGGCCAGTCCAACCATGTCAAAACTGGTCAATGTTAGTTACCGGTCAAAGAAAAAGTGAATAGACACCAAAACGGGTTTTTTGAACATCTGACCTTGGAAATGCTGAGATTGCGGAACTCAATGGGAAACCATTCGTTGGCACCAATAGCGGCAAAGCCTTAGCTCGGTGGCTTTGGTTGCATGTTGCAGGACTAGCCACCAGAAGACGAAAGATTTTGTTAGACTTGGGCGTTACACTCAAGGCCTACATAGCTGACGAAAATCTTGGACTCGTCCAAGCAACCTGTGTCGAGGTCCCTCACCTGCAGATTTGCAAAAATTTCTTTGCCATCGACGCTGGCACATACCTGCCGTGAGGAAAATTCAATCGTCACACTGGTGGAAATGGAGTGTGGACACCAGTTGCCATCTCCTTGTTGCTGGCACAAAAAAAAGGGACAAAAAAGAGCTGTTCAAGAGGCACAATCTGGATGTCTCCTGAAATGTTCTTCCTTTGTCATTGCCCTGCTGGAAGCCCTAGGCCTTGTTCTCAGCGGATGCAGCCAGCGCCAGGCTGTGCCATCCAGATGTCAGAGCCGCAGCCAAGTGACCCTCAGCCACTGGTGGTTTTGGGATGCCTGGTGAGCCTGGCAGCATTCACTTGGAGAAAGCTGGTGTTTTTCCACATGAATGGCAGGCTGCGGTGTGCCATGGTCCAAAAACCAAAGTATGTTGATGGTGTGATATTTCGCACATTACGATTTGATGATTCTAGAATTCCCTCCGGGGTGGAGTTCAGCGAGAGAGTATCAAAAAGAAACGTAAAGACGTCGGATCCTTCATCCATCCTTGATGCATATTCTCCATACAGCATCAGCATCAGCATGTTCTTTCGAACCCTCTGCTTGCTTTCAGTGACTGCTCTCGATCAGTTGCTCAAAACTGAGGCACAAAGCTGACCTCCATGCAGATCCATTCTATCATATTCTATCTATGCCAGTGGGTTCCCTCTCGGTCACATGGCACCGTTGCCTGGCAAAGCCGGGCCGGAGTTGGACAGCCGCCAGTAGCCATCGGCGTAAACACCTGCAATGTGACACCATGTCTGCCAAGAGATATGACCTAGTCGTCCTGCCATAAACATCCATGAATGTACGAGCCACAGTCAGATTGGCAATACGGCCACAATATTCAAGATGATTAATTAACGTGTATATATATATATATATCAACATGCAGGTCTTCATCCTGAAGTTTTCTGTGTCTGTGGAGGCTCAAGCCCATCTAAATCCTTTGCAACTAGCCGACTAGCCTAGCCATGGCCCAGGAAGTATTTGAGTCTGACCAAGTTGAGTTCGACGGCTTGCCACAATCATGTACCCGAGGAAAGCTGATGTGCTGACCTACTACTAGCTGCAATTTGACACCTATTCATACCAATGCCATATTGGTGGCTCTCACTTGGTACCTGCATTGCATTGCCTCCGGCTTTGCCTAGAAAATCAGCACTGAATATGCCAAGGTGCATAGAACCACACCGTTCTCCCACATTTGATCCACACGCACTGCCACACAGGCTGCATGGGATCTCTCGAGGTGGCGGAATTGCGATTTAAAACCTCTCCAAAGTGACAGAAAACGTAAAGGCCTTTCCAGTCCCAGACTGGCAGGAAAAGATGGAAAAGACAAGGCAACATAGGTGACATAGGGCAACACGTCTTCATTATGAAATATCTGAAATATCTGAAATAGTTGTCGGATGTTGGTAGTTGTTGGATGTTGGACTAGCTTACCGAGATTCCAGCAGGCCTTTCGCAACCTTGCACATGGATGGATCTCGCACGTAGCCCAACCAGCAAGACTGCGAAGACTCATCCCATTCCCAAACCTAAAGGTTCAACATGGTTCAACGTTGAGTAAAGAAAAAGTGCCGGTCTGTGAAGTCTGTGAAACAAGTAATATACAGGCTCCGTGAAAGGACCTGGCGTCATGGAAGATCTGAGCAAATGGCATTGCAGAAGTCTGTCAGGGGGCAGCACGCCTCCCGGCAGGCTGTTGGAGTTGACGCATCACCTCGACTGACATCCGCTGGACAGAACTGGAGAGAAACTGGACACAGCCACAGCCTTCCTTAAAGTAGGCTGAGACACTGATGCACAAAAGCCATGGACCAAAGCCACCCCAAGCACAAACCGCTTCAGGGCGCCAGTGCCCTGACATCCTCACTACTTTGCACGACCAGGGGACTCCAGTGGCCTTTGGCCCTTTGGCCAAGCAACTCTTCGTAAGCCCATTGCACTGCTTGTCGGTGAGGTCAACGGGAAAGGCATCTGATGGGCAAGTCGAGGCACTGACAGCATTGCCAGTACTATGAGCAACTGGCAGCTTGAAGTCCACCTTGACCTGGATACGTTAACAGTGGAAAAACACAGCTGGCGGGACTGATACATGAAACCATCCCGAAGGACAGTGGCAAAGGGTGTGCTGCTGACAGGGCAATCTGGTCAAGGTCTAATTACTGAGTTCTGTTGCGAGTAGATGCTCAAATAGCATCCCCTGCCCCAAGCGCTTGGTCATGATGATCGGAAGGGTCGAATGTCTTAAAAGTGGCTCTTCTATTATATATATATACTCATATAACACACACACACATATATATATATATATTGTGTGCTTCCTGCATCTTCCTGCCGCTCCTGAACCAGGCAGCCCGTTTCCCCCTGCCTCGATGTCCTGCCACTCCCTCATGCCAATCAAAGTCATTGGACCTCTGGTGCCCTGATCGCTCCAACCGATGGGAAGCTCTGGGACCATCTGCTTCAGGCTCTTCTTGCCATCGCTGGAAGGGTGAATCTCAAAGGCACCAATCTGATCTGCAAACCACCTATAGTGCCAAGCAGTCGCAGCTTCACTCAATGAAAAGACCCACAAAAACATGGAAAAATCGTTGCTAGAAGAACAGCCTGCACTTTCAAGTCTTCAGAATGGTTTGCCAGAAATGTACTTGTTTGTGCCGTTCGGTTCATCTGCTTCAACCACATGCGAGACCACCCGCCTCGCGTTCTGCGACTCTGGCGTCGATTGGAAGTCGTCAGCATAGTCTAATGGAAATGATGGAGACGTCGAAGGAATCTGATCGAAACTGCCTTTATGACCGCTGGTCACGGTGGTGACAGTGAACATGCTTCCAATCGGCACGAAGAGGCTGAAGCGATTATCCGTGACCTTCACAGTTGATTTCTGCAACATAGGAGGGGCTCGATCGAAAGTCTCGAAATTGGAATACCTCAAGGGCCAAGGCTGCAGCATGCTACGGAGTAGGCTTGCAAATCTCAACAGCTTCTGCACACTTTGGTTGGGCCAAGGAACCATACCTGCAACTCAGCTGGGGCCTTCATAGATGCGGCCAACTGTATGGTCACAGTTTCCTGGGCAGATTGGCACAATTAAATCGGGATTCAATCAATGAATATGTGTAATACTTCCCTTCCCTCCTTACAAGTGAAGAAACTTGATGCAGTGATAGATCTTGCGAAGTGATACCGGGCTCAAAGCCCTTGTTGCTTGAACGGAAATCTCTCACAAAGCCCAAAAAGGTCCTCTTTCACTTGAAAGTTTGGAAGTGGGGGCCGTGTGCACATCGCATGGTCACCTCGGATGAGGCTGAGAGAGCGGAAGGAAGTAGCCGGCGCTTTCGTCTGGAATCCGTCTTGACTCTTGGCAAAATTCTGCACTTTAGACAAGGAATGCATATAATTTGGCTGGACCATTCAAGAAGTGCTAGCTTCGCTGGCTTCAGAATCCCTTCCCCTTCCTTGAAGACCAAGCGCGCGAAATCTTCACAATGTTCATGGTGAAATCAGTAGACTTTGGATCCACCCACGTGGCATAGTAGCCGCCATTGGGGAGCTCGCCAGACCCAGTGCCATTCAATAAGTAGTTCCACCCAATCTCCGTAAACTGAGTCACATGCCTCATTTGAAGCTGCGCTATGAGAAAAACTTCAAAACTGAAATCATGGGATTTGCCATTTGGATGGATTTGGTACTTTGGTTCGTAAAATCGATTTTCCACTGGCTGTCGTGCGGTTTAGCTACGCCGTGGCCCAAATCACAGGGTTCACTTCATAGTGCCCGCTCCATGGTTCGACAGAAGTCATCATGGAACTGCCGTACCAGTTGGTCCCGTGGTAGTATGCCCCTGCCATCGTGACTGCGGGTTGTAAAGGATGGTTCTGATGGAGTGGTTACACCACACGGGGGGAAACAAAAATATGGTCTCGACGTTTTTGCTTCTGCGTTTCCTCAGTTATACGTAAACCAATACCTGGACGAACCGCAAGCAAACTTCCAGCAAATAGACAATGCATTGTAGGAAACAAAGAAGCACAAATCACAAAGCGCGCGCACATCGCACGAACATAGCACTTCCACATAGTGTATATATATACACATACACATACTGCTTGAAATTGATCAGCTGAGCTTTAGCTGTCGGATGAAAAGCCAGGATCAGGTCCAATCGGGACCAACCCACCCTTCTCATCCCTTCTCCATGAATCCTGAAGTGGTAACAGCACTGTAACAGCACAAAAAGAGACTGATCTGGCCTACCAGGTTCCACATAATGGAGGATGTGATCCTGAGTTGGGCACACTTCTCAATGTGCAGCTCCCTCCCAGAGGAATAGCAATTCTTCTGAAAATATCCGGAACGAGGCCATGTCTTGACACACAGAGAACGTGTGTTGCAAACTTATGCTACTCCCGGGGCAACTATGCCAAACCGAGGCTCTTGTTGATGACCCAATGAGAATTGATCACACGTCCCCAACACGCTGCTCCATTGAGATCATCGTAGGATGAAGACTCCTCTGAGGCCCAGATTGGTTTCTCCAAACGCTGGCATGCCTCAAAGGGATGCAGCATTCTGGGAGACCAGCCATCGGTGCGTGTGTGTGTGTGTCCTAAAATTGAGGGTGACCCTCAAACTAGATTGCCAATTTTGGACGGCTCAGGGGTTCCCAAATATCGGGACAGTCTCAACCACTTCTATGGCTGTCCCCCATTTTAGGAAGTCCCAATTGTTGGGACATGCTTCAGAAGTGCTTTGTCAGTTGTCTCAGGTGCAGCTCCGATGCTGAGAAGTCTTGGAAGTCAGTAGGATAGTGTAAACCGATGATGTCCACTGCATCTGCATATTTCTTGTCGTTCAGCAATGTGTTGCAAATGTCCAGGCCACCATCTTTCACCACCAGCTTGGTTCCTAGAAAAGGACTGGCGGAAAGTCTTGAGAGACTGGCAAGATCCACAGATCTTCGAAAGCATGGAACTGTGAGTTCTTCCCCTTCTCCTTGAGGGAAAAAAGCTCAAGACATCAGTTCCATCAACTCCCCAGGCCACTCCTTCATGACCTCGTTGGTTTAGGGTCTTGCGCAGCACTTGCACCTTGTGGCTGATATCAGATGAATCATACAATGACTGACATTGCCGCCAGCGGGGAGTCTGGGAGGCTGACAAAGTTGCTATCAGATGCCTTTTCGTTCCAAATGCCCAAATAGTCTACATCAAGCCTCAGTCCACGCAATGGGCTTCTCATCGCCCAACTGCCGACCGACATTCCGTGACCCCCGAAATCCCCCGAACCGTCCAATTGCTGCCATGTGTCCCATATTCTGATTTTGCTCCGGCCACCCACTCCACCAAATACCGGGCTGTGAGCTCAGGAAATTTGAAGGGATCGCCACTGCTGTTGCCCACCCACGATGGGAAGGCCCAGGCCAAGCCGTAAAGTTTGATGTTCGGGTTTCTTTTCTTGGCCTCAACCCATGACAGATAAGAGAGAAACCAACATATTATTAACGTCCATATGGAAGTGCATTCTGCGTTGCAATGCACTGTTCTGCCCATGTCAAACCCATTGCACGTGCGCCTCTTTCATCAGCCACCATTCATAGCCAGTGTGGAGATTGACGGTGCTGCTGTCATGCATGTGGGATGACTCAGTGCCATCTGTAGACTGCGAGTCACCACCAATCTCAACCTGCAAGAATGACTCCCCATGACACGTCCCCAAACCTTCAATGATTCAGAACTGCGCCTTGAGGATCTGCAAAGAAGCACCAAAATTGGGTTTGAAGAGGTAGTCCAGAATTTGCGAGCGCGATGGCTCGGCATAATTAGGCAGCAAGACCTTGGATGTCAATTGCGATCTTAATCCTGAAGTTAAGGATCACTCATCAATGATCCACAGCTGACCTTCCCTTCAAGAACCCACGCTCCATTGGTTTCAAAGTCGCACTCGTGGCACCTCCGCCGCTCAATCCGCCAATGCCATCAAAGGTGTTGCCCAGAAGGCTACGATCTACCGAAAGCCTCGGACTTGTGTCAAATGTCAAATATCCCCAAGAGGAAGAAAGTCACTTCTGGTTACATATGGGAGAAAAAACACATTGCATCGCAAAGGAATCAGATCGCCCTGACCCAAAAGTTTTGTTCAGATTCAAGTATTCCTGTGCCTGAGTCCCTGCGCAATAGCGGGGACAGTCTGTGTCAATTTAGTGGTGGGACGTGGGAAATTGCCATTTCAACAAGACGCTGCGCCCACCCTACAGAGGCCGCGATAAAGCCCACAATGAGCGGCCACCGCAACATGGCTGGACCTAGGCCTTCAACAGCCCCCTAGCGCTTGTGCTATGCGGCTGCGGGCTGAGTTCATCCAAACCGAGAGCTACAGAGCGCAATGCGGATCCAATCAGTTCACGTCAATTGATGCCACTACACAGCGGATTGGGCAAAGAATGCGAACAACCATGTTGTTTGAAAAATGCATCCTGGAATGTAAAAAACAGCACACTGTATGGTTGTTGCAATCATACCTATGCATATCTGTGTGTGTGTGTATGTGTGTATGTGTGTATGTGTGTGTGTATGTATGTATGTATGTCTGCATGCATGCATGCATATGTATGTATGTATGTATGTATGTATGTGTGTATGTGTGTATGTGTGTATGTGTGTATGTATGTATGCATGTATGCATGTATGCATGTATGCATGTATGCATGTATGCATGTATGTATGTATGCATGTATGTATGTATGTATGTACATCCGTTTAAGTATTTACAGTGTATATATATATATATTATCATTATTAGTTATTTTTTATTTATTACTATTGTTATTTATTATTATTATTGATTAGCATTATTATTATAAATTATTACTACTATTATTATTGTTTATATTATCATGATTTTTAACATTCTCAAAGGAAGTTGTGAAGCAATCTTCCGAGTTACGGAAAACTTTTACCTGTAACAATACACTCAATGAAGGGTGGTGTGAGACTTGACATCACATAAGAATACACTCAATGAAGGTTGGTGTGAGACTGTGGTGTGAGACTGTGGTGTGAGACTTGACATCACATAACAATACGCTCAATGAAGGGTGGTGTGAGACTGTGGTGTGAGATTTGACTTCACATAAGAATACACTCAATGAAGGGCGGTGTGAGACTGTGGTGTGAGACTTGGCCCATGGCTGTCTACATGTTAGACTACTACTTGCCCATGCTCAGCCCCAATGAAGGCTATAATGAAACAGGGTTAACAATGCAAAGTGCAGGACCTATCCGGCAACCATGACAACCCATCGC
>Ga0126342_10003905_pt1 | contig 25045 bp, 22 predicted proteins | sample Cyp1metagenome_FD_92528 | JGI IMG/M metagenome (GOLD analysis project Ga0126342, IMG submission 92528) | Coral microbial communities from Lord Howe Island, Old Settlement Bay, Australia - Cyphastrea 1 metagenome | ecosystem: Host-associated > Invertebrates > Cnidaria > Coral ...
GATTTAATGGTGATTCAATGGGATTTAATGGTGATTCAATGGGATTTAATGGTGATTCAATGGGATTTAATGGTGATTCAATGGGATTTAATGGTGATTCAATGGGATTTAATGGTGATTCACTGGGATTGAACTGGATTTAATGGTGATTCAAAAGTGAGTTAATGGGATTCAATGATGATTTCATAGGAATTCATTGGCTTAAAAACCAGGATAACCCAGGATATATGAAAACCATCTACCCTTCGGTAAACAAACATGGCTAGCTGGGAAGCCCCCATCAAAAATTAGTCTCTCTGCGGGAAAATCAACGAACTAAATGGCGGAAAAGCCCGAACGGTTGAAAAAATTGTGATGGAACGGACAAAAATGTGGTTCTACTCACAAGAGTTGTGTATAACTTGGGTTATCCATTCCTGCTGATATACAGTTTGATGGCTGGTCAGCTCCAACATGTTTTAAGAAAAGCCGAGTTAATCATAAGAAAAGGAGGATAATCGCAAGATTGAAGATGCACCGGAGATGATGTTTGCAGGGCTTATACTACCCGATACAATGGACCTGCAGCAGCCTTTGGTGGAAGATGGTGAAGAAAGCGTGCCAGTAATAAGATGTTTGATTTGAGAAAGAGTTGTGCTTGCAAAGGGAATCAAATTTCACCAAACACAACTCTTCTCAAACACATCCGCCATGGGAGGAGGCCCGCGTGAGCCCAGAAGTTGCTGCTCTGAATGTCTGGCACTTTGAGGACTGTGATGAGTTCCATTCACCATCCACTCTTTTCAAGTGCGTTTCCCTGTTTTCAGATCCTGTCCCCCCAATATTGACACCCCCTAAATGGTCCCAAATATGTGTTGTTCTCCCCTAACCATGGTTTCTGGTGGATGTTTTTCATATTAGGGGAGGATGTAGTTATTTGATGTTTGATCATTTTTTCCCTGTTGGAAGGGGCAGACCTCAAGTTTCAGAGAAATCCAAATGATGCGTAATCACCCAGCCTCCATCTCGATGGGATAGCAGCACTTGGTATCCCGATGTGGGTGGCTTAATTCAATTTCTATGTGCATACAATACTTTATATATACAGTAACCCCCGAGAAGATAGAAGAGTTATGTGCCACTGTTTTAGTAGGATATATGTTCTTTCTTTGTAGGGGTTGCTATATGTATTTGTATAGGTATACATATCCCCTTTGATGTTTTCTTCCACTTGGAACCAGGTTCTTTTGGTTCCATCCGGGCTTCTGGCTATCACAGTCACGGCCCCTCGCAGTTGTAAATTGGGTCATCAATACGCCCAGTCTACAGCTATATATATAACTTAAATGGAGCGGGTACCCTCTGGCAATCAAACATGCGAACGGAAATCCTCATTTAGTTGCATCGAAAAATTAAGCCATGGCTTTCCTATAGCTTATCCTATGGTTTTTCCCATGGCTTTCCCATTCAAAGCTCCATTTCCTGGTCATTTTTGCCTGAGGTGAAGGCAGCTGAAGAGGTGCTGGCGCAAGCGGAACTTCCCTTGCCACTGGGATGGGATCATTCTTGATGGCCTGGGATATTGCCATAGCTATCCACATGTTAATTCCCCCATGAATATGATGATTTCACCATCTAAAATGGTGGATGCAGTGGGTACATGACCAATGATGATCTGGCTGTGGTTTCATATTTGATTTCCATCCATAGAAATAGGGGAGTTGAAACCAAGAGCCAGGACAGATTTGACGATAATTTACCAAGCAGGGTGGGGACAAGAACCAACCAAGATGGCTATCCAAAATGAGGGTTGGGCCGAGTACTGAATGTCTGTCGCGAAAAGTCATCACAAAAGCAACGGCGCGGGATAGAACGTGCGACAAGTGACCCAACTGTTCAGATGACACAGATGACCAAACCTGGTGGGAAACCGCCCATGAATTCCGATGTTTTCCCAACACTTGCCCAACTAGGAACCGGATTTCCCAGCCACCCACCAGAGGGTGGTAGATCTCCAAATGTGTTGGATGGTTGGTTATATTTAAGCGCCTTCGGCGTTTTCCGCCGGCCACCATGGAAAGAGCTGCAAACAGCCCTTGCACAGGCCCAGCAAGAACATGGTTTGTGTGAATACAGTTTTTGTGTAAAACAGCTCTTTGTGTAAAAGAGGGCTTGGACGCAAAAACATTGGTTTTGTTCAAACCACTGTTTAAGTTTAAACCAAAGCATGTGTGTAAACCTGGGTTTTGGAAACCGCCATATTGAGAAAGGCTTTGGAAAAGGGCCATATTTATAAAGGTTATGCATGTAAAAGGTGTTCGGCACAAAAGCCAGTCGATCAAGTATTGGATATAAGAAGCGACGGAGCAACCCGATGGCAAACACAACAAAAAAACGGAAACAACCATCGAAATGACAGCAACATGTGCAAAGCCAAGCCGGTGTTGAGCGAGGCGTGGGCAGAGTTGGGCCCACCATTACGTAAGGAAAGATGAAGACGGAAGGCGGGGGGGAGGGGGAAAAGATCTGCGCCAAGGGAAAGTCTAGACAAAGACACAAAACGGACACTACAACTACGAACAAGCAAGATCCACAAGACACGCCGGCAGGCCGGCGGATTGTTATCCCATACAAACAATCATTGGATGTGATTTCTTGGGAAAACCTTACTTAACCTGAAACCATGCTTTATACAATGAAACGTAGGGTTTTCTGGTAAATTTCCCTTAAACCAATCCAATGGCATCATTGATAATATGACCATTTTGTAAGATGATCCAACGCTTGCTGAAATATCCCTATACCCCCTGCCCATCATAGTTTACGTCTAGGGGCCCCCAAACGATAGCTAAGTTGGTTTACTTAAAGGCTTACGCCTGACAACCGGCCACCAGCCAACATGGGAGGGAGGGTGTTGTTGCCATGTTGGGGCCAGACCCAAGTTGAGGCCATGTTGAAGCCATGTTGGGACCATGTCGACCTCCTTCAGAGTCAAATAGGCATCAGGTCAATTGGAACCATACTGGTAACAAACCCATGCACATGAGATTTTCCCAATGGGTTGCTTGTGTTGAATTGCTTTTTTGGCATGTCAGGTTGTTTTGTTTGGCACGTCGTTTTTTGGCGGTCGCGATTGATTTGCAATCTCTACCACTTGACGCATAAGTTTTGTCAGATGTGCAGATGTAAGATGTGAAGATGTGTAGATGTGCAGATGTGCAGATGTAATCTGATGTAAGGTAAGAGATGTAGATGTAAGATGTGAAGATGTAAGATGTGCAAATGCAAGAGATGCAGACGTAAGATGTGAAGATGTAAGATGATGAAAGGAACGGGATGCAAATGTAGCACGTGCAGATGCACGATGTGCAGATGTAAGATGTCCAGATGTAAGATGGGCAGGTGCAAGATGTGCAAATGTAAGATTTGAAGCTGTAAGATGTGAAGGTGTAAGATGTGCAGATGTAAGCTTGAGGTGCCATCAGGGAAGTTGCTATATATTTGGTCGGTCGGGTTTGCGGTTCTCAGGCGAGGGGTCTGATCTTGGTGCCTTGTTGGGGTCAGTGTCAAACATCCCATTCCCTGAATGGATAGCTGAAAATCTAAACTTCATACCATCTTCTTGGTTGAAAGCAAGAAAACTAGGGGGGTGCTTTTGAAGACGTACATTTCCGTGTCGATGAAGGAACCAGAGTTGTGACTGCCTCCCAGATAAATCTATAATTAGTTCAGGGCTCAAATTCCATTAAATCACGTGAAATCCTGCGAAATATCATCCGAACTTTCCTTTTTATATTACATTTCACCGCATCATCCCACTAACACTAACCGAGGCCTCCGCCGTTGGACACAACTCTGAACCCACAGGACGTTGTCAACGTGAAGTTGGGGAACGACCCGCGCAGACCCTATCGTTTGGATAGGTACTCGGTAGATGGTCAAAGGAAGTTTAGTTCACAAACTTCCAAGTTACGGAATGGCCAAAGCGAGTCTTGTCATCATGTCAACAGCAGAGGCAGCAACAGCAGTTGGTAGGTCGGACAGTAGATCACAGTAACAGTTTGTGAGCGTGTGAGTTTGCCGCTGAAACAAACCATGGAAGCGCGCAGGAAAGCATGTGCAATGCTGCAGCGCTATTGCGATGCGTGATTGCAGCTGGGGTTGTTGACCGCATTGTAACAACAGCTTCGAGAAAGGTAGTTCTTGGCCATAGGGCCATACGGTTAGTCTTAAAATGCACTGTATTGGCTGCACCAAAAGAAGACTTGAGCTACAGAAGCTACAGAAGAAGTAGATCATAGAAGAATGAGCTGAGAGAGGTGGTATCTCGGAGCAAGAGCGGATCAGAGAAGAAGTAATTAGCAAAGATAGGAGGCTCTGAGAAGAACTAGATGAAAGAAGAAGTACCTCAGAGAAGAAGTAGCTCAGCGACGAGGTGGCTCAGTGAAGCAGCTCCGTGAAGAGCTAGGTGAGAGACTTGGGGAACAGGCAGCTCATTCGTTCGTTCGTTCGATTGCTCATCCATTCAGTCAGTCAGTCAGTCAGTCACTCAGTCAGTCATTCATTCATGCACTCTCTCATTCATTCACTCAACATTCGTTCATTCATTTGTTCGTTGCTTCAGCCATGCTTCATTGATCCGTTGGTTCACTCAATCATTGGCGCACTCATTCAGTGTTTTGCTCAGTCATTGTGATTCACGCATTCATTGATTCATTAAGTCATTCAGTCATTAAGCCATTTGTTCGTTGATTTGCCCATTCATTGTTAGTTCATTCGTTCGTTTGTTCGTTCGTTCGCTCGCACATTCAATCATTCTTTCATTCCCTCAGTCACTCACGCACTCACTGGGTCATGCGTGCATTGATTCTGTCGCGTCAATAAGTTCATATCATCTCATTACATTGACATCTCAACATCCATTTGCTCATTCGTTGCTGCGCCTCACCACCTCAATCTTCCATTGCTTCTGTATCTCACAGACATTCTTATAGGACATTGATTTCTCATAGCGACAGTGTTCTCACTGGAAACTTCTGCCCCGGTGCGGTCAGGCAACAATAGCTTTAGGCAACAGCAATAGAACGGTTACCGCATCATGAGCCCCCAACTTTGCTGGCCCCACAATCATATGTCTTTGAAAACTGAACTTGTCATTTTGGGTGTTGCGGAATCGCATTGTTCCAACAGAAAATTCCATGAATTTGGATAAATATTCCATGTTTGAAGGACAATCTGGCGTCGGAAAATCGCCGAGAACTAGAAAACACGATCCATCCACATGAAAAAAATCAATTTGTGAAAAGATTTCTGACAAAAATGAATTTTATTGATGAAGCATGTTGTTCTTGCTGTTGACATCCATACTTTGGTTGGCTAAAAACACCATGTTTGAGATTTCTATCCCCATGTGTGGTGTTTAAAGTCACGTTTTATTTTGCCCTTTGTTTGATGATTGAGATCCGCATTATTGCATGATTCAATTTTCATGTTTGGATAAATCGCTATATTGCATTCGTGGGGTAAACCCTTGGGTTTGATGATACCAATTCACCCCCGGTGACATCGGCATTGTATCCATATTTCAGGTGGTTAAAATCCCATGAAGCCCTCCATCATTTCTTGTAATTCAAATCTCCTGTTGGATCAAATCTGCACTTTCTCTGGTTGAAATATCCATTTCTCATGATGATGATCTCTCGTTTTCTTATTCTCCTTTTTTGCTGCTCAAATACCTAACCGTTCAATTGAAATTCCCATGTTCCACCCCCGAATCTCGAAATTTCCTTGCCAACCCTTTCGAAGCTACAAGGAGCCGGATGTTCCTCCACCGGATGTGGAGGAGATGATTATTGCTGCTTTTTTAAACCCGAAATGCTACATGTTTTCGGTGGTTGAACCCCAGAATTTTGGCAGTTTTTAAACCCATTAGAATGCAAACTTAGGGTTCAACCCCATATTTTTGCGTGTTTGGGAAGCGAAATCCACATGTTAAATAAATTGCATACTCCAATGTCATCCAACATAGAAGAAAATGCCCTATTTGTATATAACTTATCGACTAAAAATGCAGATTATCCAGCCAGCCATGTTTGACCATGGTAGAACCAGTGGAAGATGGGAAGAACTCAATACCCGACCTTGCATTGTTGAAGTGGGGTCTTGGGGCCGACCGGCCATCGAACAGGAGAAGGTGCAACCGGAACCCAGCAGGCTGGGTGGCGCACTTCACAAGACCTGTGTCCCAAAAAAAGGGGATACCATGATATGCGCCAAAGGGGCAATCTATGATCTGAATCAACAAAACAGATGATCAACCGATTTTGGGCAACTCATTCCACAAGCACCAAGTGTTTCCTCAAATCGGCAACATGTGTTGCCATGTTTCTGTGATGTTTGCTTTCTGAGGGATCATGAGTTTCAGACAGCCCAGGGATCCTGTGAGTCCTGCGCCGGAGGCAGGGCCATGTGATGTTCACTGAATTCACATCATTGTTTGGTCCAATCTTGGCACCGAACATGGCAGGCGCAGGCGACACCACCAAAGACAGAGGCGGAAGGGAACCAGCGGACCAGATTCAGACACTAAGACATCTTAAGACCAGAACTTCCATGCTACTTGGGGTATACAGTTCGAATTCTAAGTGGATGTATAACCATAGGTTTTTGAGGCTCCATATAAAACTCATGGGGGTTATGACACCATGGTTGCACCATTGTTTTTCCCTAACTGCCTAACTGCATCCCCAATGAAGCCGTTTAAGCTGTGATTGCTTTGACCCATTGCTATCTGGTCATGCTTGAGGCGGCGAACGCTGTCAGGCTGGTTTCGGCATTGCCTCATTTCACTCCAGACAGTTCTGACACAGGATGCTTTCAAGGCAATTCCGTAGAAAGGCCCAATCCAAAACACACTTTGCCACCGGTATCCTTTGGTCAAATTTCCCATCTGTCCTTTTGGTAGAATTCCTCGGGGTTCCCAAGAGTTGGAGAACCAATGATATGCCATTTGGAAATGACCAATTTTGGATGATTCTTGCCATCCTTTTCGCCAGGTGGGAAGAACTTCTCAGTGACAAGAAGGAGCGATACTACCACGAGGTGCCATTGGAGTGGGCAAAACATAGTCAGAAAAAATATCGTAAGTGTGACTGTCCGAGAAGTGTGCCCCAAAAAGATTTAGAAGAAAATAAATCATCATCAAATTAGTAGAGTTACTTTTCAATGTTCTATCCCTTTGGGTATTAATGTGGCATTGGGGAAACTCAAAACTAAATGAACTCCAACAAAAATAGGGGCAAAATTCCAAGAAAGATGACGTGGGCTTGTTTGAAAATAGGATACTCCAAGATCCCGCTGTTTTTTTCATCATGTTGCATTCCAGAGTCCAATGGCGATTTTGGAATATGTTGGATACAACCGTAAATTGAAGCCCCACAAAAAGATGGGAAGTTGAACGAAAACGGCTAGTAGTTGTAGAAAAGATCTCAAATGTGCAATGTTCATCAATGTTCATTTTGCATCATGTTGTATCAAAAATGGTGATGAGAAAATAATGTTCTTCACCAAACAACAAGCGTCGCCACCTCAGGTGGCGACTGGCCGAACTCAGTGGGAACTTCCCAGCGAAGGTGCTGCAGCGCTATCCGATAGGGAATATGATGATTAGTTGGACTTAACCGAACAACAAAAAGGGATGTCATTGGGATATATAAACCAACTGAATATGATGGAAATAAGCAGATAGTTAGCCTCCGGTGTCATCAGTTTTCATGACTTCCTATTTGCGGAGGATTTCCAACTAGCCATGTTTGAGTATCGGAGGGTGACCGGAAACAGGATCTACATATCAGATAACTGGGCTTATCTCATTGACAAGCGGATGAAAACCACGTGAACCACCAGACCAACTGTGCAAGTTTCCCTGCATGATGATTGAACCACTTCAAGCTGGGCATGAGTCTTCTCGACTGCACAAGCCATGGCGCATGGGATTCAGAGAGATGATTCACGACTCACATCGTTCAATTTGGGTCTTTAGAGGTGAGCTTCTCTCAGAATAAGGTGGTGAAACGATAATAAACCACCCCATTTTTGATGGTCTATACCACCCATTTATGGAGATTTTGGGGGTGGTTTATGGAATTGTATTAACCACATTAGTGAAAAACAGGATGGAGTGCATCCACGATGTCTTGCCGTTTTGGGACGGCTAAAAAACTCCCATATTTCGCCCACAAAAGCAGGTTGGGTCGCACTTCTGGATGACGATGGTCCGGGAGCCTGGTGCTGATGATCAAAATTGGGATACCCTATTGACAATCCCAGGTCTTTTGTCCATGAGGGGAATCAACTCGGCTGAAAGATGTGTTGTTCTTTTCCTATCAATCGGCTGAAAGTCAGTTTCAAGAAGAAATGTGGATTTTTCCAAAAAACAAATATTTTCGGTTAGCTCAAGCCCAAGCCCGAAAATATCTGTTTTCCTTTCCCAGCTGGGTATCAGCTGAGGATCCAAATACTACTGGAACACGGAGATGGGCACCACGCAATGGGACCCACCTCTGTAACAAAGGCAGGAAAAAGGTGCTTCGAAGACTGGGAAATGTCTGAAACTGATGGGAAAGACCCTTTCTGAATCCATTGGTTCATCATGAGAAAAAGCTATGAAAAACTGTTGGCTAGGAGGTATACACCAGTTTCAGACAGAACCCAAATAGGCCTTTACTGGCTGGTTCAATGTGGATGAATCAAATATTGGAACTCACAGAAATCCGCCAGGGGATGAACTGTGCACTGTACAAGCAACTCATGTATCTTCGTTTCTGTTTTTTCATAGTGGAAATGCAGCATTTAAGATCAAAAGAAATCCGGTGATTTTTGGCAGTCTCAGCAGTTTTTTGGATGGCAGAGCGTTTCCCTCATGAACAGAGTGGCGTTTCCGACAAGAAGGAACACCAGGAAGAGGTATCACTATATGTCACAAAAGGAAGATGTATGCACGAAGGATTCTGATACTCTTATCCTCCCAAATCTCAATGATAAGTTAAGATCTCACTAAACTAATTAGTGGAAATTGTCCATTTGTTTATTTTTGGTGGTGTTATAAAGGAAAGCAAATACTCCACCAGCTGAACAACTTCGAGTCTTGCGCAGTGCCATGTGTTGTTGGGAGATCTTCGGCAGCAGATAGCCAATGCACGCTGCTGTAGAGCTGGATGGTTCGTCCCATTCAATGATTAATCATGATTTTCCCATATTTCCCCTATTAAAATGACATAAAATGACCATACGTATGGCTTAATCATGATTAATCATGATGTTCCCATCTTTTCCCTATGAGATATGCCACTGTTCTATGGATTAAATTCATCCCAAGCGCGGAAACTCATAGATGTTGGCCCATCCCCACTTTTCTTTCGGTGGGGAAAATCATGTCCAAACGACATCTGGCTGGTTTCAAATCTTTTTGATCCCAAAATGACCAGCAGATTTTTGAGTGTGAAATCATGGAAACCACCAGTCTTGATATCTCACGTAAGTTTATACTTCACCCATCATCCCATCAGTGATCATCCCACTAAGCATCCCACCTATCCCAATAGTATTCATAGTATTCATAGTATTCATACCTCACATCATTCATTTATCGATCGCGCAGAGGAACACCTGCGAATTCACCTGGGATGTGGTTTTGGTGGTCCTTGCCTTGGCTTCATCCATTGCCGGACTCATCTTTGGCGTTCAGGGCTACCTGGAGGACTGGGATGGAGCCGGAGCAATGGATTTTTGTGGATGTGCAAAGAGGAAAATGGTTTGGAAAAGTGTAGATGTATGAATTTATATGAATTTATGGATGATTTATCTAAGTCTTGTCTAGTTTTCTGGTGTGGATGGTTGTAACTGATGGAAGATGCTTTGGGGAAGTGCGAGTCTTGACTCCAAAAGCATGTTCAGAATCCCGCAACGATGCTTGTTTTCTCGCAGCACTTCAGGGTGACTTGGGCACCCCCTATTCACATTAAACAACCCCAGATGGCCCTGGCCCTAGATGGTCCCAAAGACCATATGTGTTCTTGAACCCCACAAAAAAAATTGTTTCCGGTGGATGTTTAAAGGCTTAAGGGGCTGGGAGTCCCATTCCTCCGTTGGAAGTTGCAGGGGAAGAGCTGTTGTGATGGTTGGGGAAGCTGGGGCGCCTCAGTCATTGGCCCTGAAAATGGCCCATGTTTAGTGGAAACGAATCCTCCAACCCCCCGACTCAATGCAGGGACTGTGTGAATTTGATAGAAAGTATAGCAGATATTTTTGACCTGGATTGTTGGGTACTTTTCGAAGATGTGAGCCTTTCTCAGAGATTACAAGGATATCACCAAGGCTGGTTGAAGTTCCCAGTGGGTAATCGACAGCAACTCCTCGGTTTTTGATCAGCCACATCGGGGAACATAGACACGCAAAGTTTTTCCAGAACGGGTTCCCAATGTTTGAAAGCATAGACATATCAAACCAATCATTCACGAGTTTCTGAAGGCAGATGGGATGACCAGCAATTAACACCATGTTTGACTTACTGGTGCTTAGTAGGGAATTTTCGGGAATGATCTCCATAATCACTATTAATAATAATCCCAGCAACCCCCAGCAACCCATCCATTCCCTCCAAACGATACCTGCAAGGTCATGCCGCGACGGTGCTGAGCAATGTGTTGGGGACCCTGGATGCCACCATTGGGGGGAACCATACCACCGATGAAAAAATTGGTGGTGACTATTGGATGGTAAAAATGATTAAAAATGACATTGTTTCACCCACATGAACTGCATTTTTGAACAAATCTTTTGGACTATGACAAAATCAGTACTGAAATTGTGTGAACAGAGTCTATGTTTATGTATCCTCTCCATGCTCTTTATCTTACGGTCAGACTTGAAATGTTTTTTCTATAGCATTTCTTTGCCAGGTTCCCTTTCGTGGTTTCTTTTGAGCTTCGGAAAATCGAATTGAAGCAATGGAGCCGTGCTGCCAAGGGAGGCCCTCGCAGCATTGCTTCTCTTTACGATCCCGTCATCATCTCAGATCTCCCCTGTTTGCCAGTGACATCCAGAATGTTTTGCTGGAAATATCAATCATTTTCTATTGAGATTATTGAGGTTCTATCCTTATATCCTCATCATTCTTACCAGATTGCTACGTGGATGGTGGTGGTATGACCATCTCCCTATGGATACGGGCCATGAGGGGTTGGTTTTGGTGCTAATCACAATTCACCTCATCCGGAGGCCGTACACGGCGCTTTGCAGCTGGGTGCTGATCCAGTCCTTCTTTCACATGGGGCAGTTTCAGATCACGCGCTTGGACAGTCACTTGGATGGTGGTCCCTTTTGACCATGAAAAAAATTGGAGATTCCATTGGTTAATTCATGGTAAAAGATCAGGGTGAAACTGAGGATGTTATCGCAGCGATCATGGAGTGACCATGAAGAATTGGAGCTTAACCAGCCACCACCAAGTAAAAATAGTTGGGGGTATATACTGTCCATGAATGATGGTATGGTATATTAAGTAGCCATGAAACCATTTTGCAGCTTCATGGCCGTTGTTTAGTGGTTTAATGTATCTGCCATACATGAATGGTTCTTCTCTCAACATGACAATCTTGGAGGGTGTGGCATTCCGGGAATCCAATCATCCCATCGTTGACGAACTCGCCGAGGTCTCACGACCTCAACTGGTTTGAGATGTCTTCAGCTGATATCGCAGCCACATGTCTTGATGGCGGCAAGTTCTGCTCGTTAAGGTCATTACCCATTGATTTTGTTCGATATGGTGATTAGATGCTTTTATTACTATTCATTGCAAGCTGTTACTTGAGTTAGCAAGTGGATGATTGTAAGTAGACACCCAATCCCCCCAGAAAAAACAGCTATGTATGGAATATCCCCAGTTAGATCAATGGGTGATTCAAGGGTTATGAAACACTTTTAGAAGCAGCCTCACCAGCCGCCCCCGTAAATTATGGTCAAGTAAGGGAGGCCAAAAGTCGGTGTGTTTCTGATTTGGAATTCTTGGGTGTGTCAAGACGAACTCCTGGATGTGCATGTTTTGTTGCATGTTGATGTCTGCACACTGGTGTCAAATGTTGAGGTTCTTCTCAGTCACTGGGATGGGCGACCAGATGTCGGATTGCTTTATTGGAGAATTCAAATTTAGCCGCGTGTTTCATTTTGAACAACAACGATGTTTGTCATGGACGCGCACAATCTCCGCTTAGTGCCGCGTTCTTTGCCACGCTGCTCACCTCACAACTCTTGCTCTGCTGGCTTGGTCTGAAGCCCAGAAGAACTGACTTGTCATTTTGGTCACGAGATGCAACCCCCAAAAAGATACAGAATTTGGGAAGAAATCAAATCTTAAGATAAATTATGATTTTCAAGATGTTCTGAATAGTTTATGAACACCAACCCTTAAAAATTTTAGAAAAGTCACATATCCTATCAATTGGTGGATCTTTTTGGTGGTTTCCCAATTTTTGTGGTGCCCGAGTTTGATGCCCGGCCCAGTTGGAACCTCGTTGCTGGGACACTTCTGCGGCAATCACCTCATGGTTTCGCCCGCGCAAGTGCTGGCGTGAATCTCAGGTTTCCAGCGATACACTGCGCAGACCAGCACGAAAGACTTGGATCATCAGATTTCAGTAGATTCTAAAGACAAAAGGTGTATTCAAGAGAAAAAACACAAGCCGAAGCTGGTGCGTTCAGCTGGGTGAGGTGGCAGGTATCTCGCATTCACCACAGGATGCACTGAAGGCTGGGAAATCTGCCAATACAAACCGGGGAATTTGGAGAGCAGAAGCTTCCCGGATATTTCACCAGAAATTGCTTTTGGAGATTAGATCCATCTATCCATGTTGGGTTTGGTTGATTTTTTCCCTCAGTGTTGGGGTACCACGCGTTTGTGGACAGACCCGTCCTGCGTTTTCCCGCGTTTTCCTGGATGTTCGCATGCCCAGAACTTTTTTGGTGAAGCTGAAGTGCCTTTTCTGATGCTCGGTATCAGGCGCCAAGGGATGGACATGCTTCAAGGCAATTTTGATGGTGTTGAATCCCGGCAACGTGGGACATGGGACATGGAGCAAAATCAAGCATTGTAGCATTGATGAAATGCGATCCAAAGATCCAGCAGAATCAGGTGATCTCTTCCTATCAACCTATCAGCTGTTTAATTCAAAAGTGCCGTTGTGACGTTGGGAACTCTCCAACTCGCGAGCTGACGCCTCAGGGACTCCTTGAAAGGGCTGAATCTCAACACCTACTGCCAGCAAGTTCCTGATGCGGACAAGTGCCCCATTGCTTCACATTCTTTTGGGTAATGTGATTGTGTGCTTCCCCTGGAAAGCCAGAACCACTTCATATGTCACAGTCCTTGCTCCAACTGAAGTTCAGGCATTTTACATCGCCGGGTTGAGGTACATCTTCAACATGTGGTTGGGATCCTTTTTGCTGATGATCAGCCAGTCGCTCATGGCCCAAGCCCTAGCTCTTCGCTTAAAAGCTGTTCGGTGAATCCTCCCAGGCATGTATCGGACAGTCTTCCGCCCAGTGCCAGAAAAGAATTTTGAATCCACACCTTCCACCAAAGGGTCGCTATCAGTGGTACTGCTGGATCGCAGGGTGGATTCTACCGATTGTCATGACTTCAATTGCAGGATGGTGTGGGATGTTGGCCTTTATCTCCCACGGAATATGTGTGAAGCCGAAGGAGTTTTAATATCACAGTGATATGCGCAGCTGTGCCCCAACTGATGGCCACATGACAAAAAAGAATGAGTGATTTTGGGTATGGCTCACATTTATGGCCTTGCAATGTTGATTGGTTACTGCAAGTGACCAATTTTCTGGATCGACTGACCGTTCTCAGCCATGTCGCTGCTTCGCGGCGCTCGCGAGGCCATTGCCCTACGCGGTGAAAAGCAACGCGTCAATGTCCACGAGGAAATGGGCGAGGCCCCGGGGTGAAAGTTCAGGCCTTGGATAGCAGCGATTGCAAACACATTTCGTGGGATAACTTTGTGGGGTTTATGCAGGACTAGAAACATTATAAACCAAAAATCGATCGGGATTCTTAGCAAAATCATAGGTATGTCCCTCCAAGGCCATGCTTTTGGGACCACAATTTTGACCCCACGTGGCGTTTCTGCTTTGTAACGTGTCAGGATTATGGGCCACTTGGATGCAACGGCATCGCAGGAGGGGGATGGCAAGTGTTTCACCACTTGCGCTATGGAAATCTCATAATGTCATATGATAACTATCAATGATAACCATGAAATCACCCATCAGGATCAGAATTTCTAGGTGAGTGCCTATGAAAACGTCCCAAAAGTCGACGGTGGTGCTCAGGTTGGCCGGCGAGGCCGTCACCGGACTTTTAAAGAATCCAGCAGCTGCCTGGAGCTCCAGGCTTTTGTGAATCCTTTTGGGTAAGGAGTATGCCACAAGGATTTCACATGATTTCACCATCGAACATGTTGCATACCAACTAGTTGGTGGTTTGGAACATGAATTTTATTTTTCCATATATTGGGAATTTCATCATCCCAACTGACGAACTCATTTTTTTCAGAGGGGTAGGTATACCACCAACCAGCCAAAAAGTTGCATGGAAGAAATTCTGTTTGAAAATTAGGGAGGCCCATCCAAACAGTGATGTCATTTATGGAGTCCCTCCATTGAACAGCCCAGGGTGAAGAGAAATCCGCGGTTTCATGGATCAAAGTTGAAGGCCCAAGATTAGGAACTCATTTTGCCCAACTTCTTTAGAGCCATCACGTAGGGGACCAGCTATCATTGTGAGACTGATTTGGGCGATTTTTGTCCACCACGCCATCAAGTTCAACAGCGTTTGTCCAAAAGTTGTACCCAAATCCAATGGTTTAAGTCGTGATTTTCCCCATTGCAACTGCCATAAAAGCTTGCTAAATCCCCCATTCTGGACAAACCCATCTTGATTCATTGCACTCCTACAATTCTACAGGTCATGGATCAATTTTTGACTCCCCATTGTATCGAATTTGGGCTGGAAAATCTATTGGTGGATGGTGAATTCCGATCGTACCCTAGGTCTCTGGTGTGGCTTCCTTGTTCGGCGGACCGATTGCTGGTGGTCTTGCAGGTGCTGTCAGTGGCCCCAGCATGGGGGAAAGCCCTAATATCTTATGGTCATCGAATCATCGCTATGAACTAACTATTGATTTCTTAGGCTAAAGGGATCTAAATGGATCTAAATGGATCTAAATGGCTTGCGGTCTGGTTTACTTATCAGCTTCGAGGTTTCATTGGCAGTTTTGGGTCCGCCGACCTGCAAACTGTGGGCATCAGGCCCAGTTAACACCTAAAAGTCATGCATTTTTTCATACAACGTACATACTTTCCACGCAATGGTTGCATTAAATCATCTCTCCTCACATAACCCACATATTTGAGTCACTTCGTGTGCACCGCTGGAACGACTCCATATTGCTAAGGCAGCCGAAGCTTATGATTCGCGGCAATCGGGCCAGGGATTTTGGCCAATGAGCCGGTCCTGATTTTGGTCACTTTCTGTCGCCAAAAAATCGAGAAAAATATGGAAGCGATGAGATTGGATTAAAGGGATAGAAACAATAATTTTAATGGGTTAGGATCATTCTTCGCATGAAACTATCCGATTCCTCTGGTTAGATCAGTCAGCACCTGGAATCCAGGGCCTTGCTCTGGGCGACATTTCAACCATGAAGGGGATCCAAACAACATGCGCGCAGCGGTCCAAAACTGGTGGTCAACAATTTTTGAGTTGAAAAAACACGAACTTTGGATTTCATGTGCGGTGTCTCCTCATTGTTGCCACGATGCTCGAGCGGCTGTGGACACTTTTTGGCCGCTGAAGCAACAGATCACCACCAGTGACTCGGATGTAAAATTTCAATCCACGGAAGCCTGGGTAACGGCTGAATCCCTGTTGATCTTGGGCACTGCAGTTCCAAGGTTGCCTCTCCGACACTTGCCCAACTCTAAGGAATGGGCTGCACTCAAAGCACCCTTGTAGAAGACTTCCAGAAGCCTGCGAAGAAGGACAGAAAGCTTATAAGCAAGTTGCATCAATTTGTTTTGCACTTGGAGAAATTTGGTTTGCTTATGCATGGGTCAAAACACATGGGGAAATTCGGTTTATTTTTCGATAGGTCAAAAATGAGGCATGTCACAATAATAAATGGGCTGGTTTACTACTACTAAGATGAGCTAAATTTGAGTTTTCACTCAAACATCATTTGTGCTTCGATCTTCCCAAACCATGTCCTTCCCATGCGGTTGCAGACAGCCCCAGGCGGGCCAACAGCCACCCAGCTGTGGGTTGGAATGCCAGTTCTGGATCAATAATCGCAGCTGGGACTTGAATGACATTTGGGTCTGAAAATCGTTGGAAAAACTATACCAACATCCCATTGTTGATCATCATGTTCTGGCTGGGTTCCATGGCAGACACACCCATGTTTGTTGCAGAGTTGCCTTACAAGCATTTTCCACCAGTTCCACAGCATCGTTGGAATCCGTGCCCAGTCAGCTGAGGATTGGAGAAGCAGTGCATTCCACCAAATCCGATGCGGCGGTACAATTCCTGGGACATTAACAACAGTGACATTCAAGGGATTTCCCGAAGGATGCCAAGACCTATCAGTGGGCCACTCGCCAAGGGTTTCTGAGGTTGCCCTAAGAGCAGAGGTTGAAGGTTCTTACAAGTTCCAGTTCCATTTGAATTTTCAGTGGAGATGTTTCAGATTGTTTCAGCATAGTTAGAGAGGCTCTATCCAAAGTTATGGTGGTTATAACCATGGCTATACCCATGAAAGCCACCCCGCATCCGCAAGTCATTCTGAGGCGCGTTGATCAAAAGTTGGCCAAGAAGATGTCCCATGAGTTGAGCCATGGCCTTAGTAGCATCGCATCATGGCATCATGGCATCATGAAATTGATGTTAATCACGGCATTTTAAGGGATGTGGCAAAGCTAATAATGATTGAATAAGGAACCTAGAATTTGGTGATGATTTTTGTAAACGGTTTATGCACGTCACAAATTGAGACATCTCCATGGTGAGGCTTCTTGGTGAAGGACCCCGCCGCCTTCCAGAGATGCGTCCTGCTCCGCCGCTTGCAACTGGACGAGGAGCTTCAGGAAGTCGAGTCCGGCCGCGTGCTGCAGCTTGGCATTGGCAGATCGTAAAAGGAGCCTATAAGGCTGGGTGCGAAATGAGAGGGCCGAGCACTTTTGGGATAGATTTGGCATCTCTTTGTCGGACTGCAAACCATTGTGAGTGCCACGCTAAGTAGAGCGACGGGAAGATGTGAGCAGCCGAAATGTCACAACTTAATTCTTGCCTTGGCATCGCAGCAGGGTGATCTTAAGGCGCCATGCAAATCTAGTAGTTTTCCAATCTTTCGGTCGAGCCCAAGTGGTGTTCAGCCCCGAGGCCAGAGGTAGTGACTCGACTGTGAGACCTAGACACAGAGTCCTGGACGGTTTCCAACATTGATATGTCATCATATTTCATCCTTGGCTGTGGGCAGTTGATTCCCAGACGTCGCATGGTTGGATCTCTGAACCACCAGGACAGCTGATTTCAGTGTTTTTTTCAGGCTCTAGCTGGGCACAGCTCGTAGGCTCCTGGCCTGCCCTCTCAGCGCCTGTCTGAAATGGCAACATTTTTTTCTTCTTGCGACACTGCAGTCCGGCGCAATATCCGCCTGACCACGCAGCATTCTTGAAAACACGGTAGAGTCCGTGCCACGATCTGTTGAGGCTTTTTGCACAGAGCGGTTTACCATTTATGTCCTGTCGTGAAAACGACTACATCCGCTGAGGATTCTTGAATCTTACCTATCTGCAGCTTCAGCTTGTAGCAATGCTTCATCCATTTCCGGCTTGTCACCCCCTTCGCAAAGGGCCAGCACCCGGACTGGGCAAGCTGATTTTGCTGCAAGCCCCTGGGGCCTCAATCTTCGCAATGCGTGTCATATGCTTTCATGCCAATAAAGCAACAGCAACTAGGCAGAGATCCTAGGGGTCATAGTACTTTTTGATTTTCTCAAAGCACCTTCCCTAAAGGGTTGTGCGTGACATCAATCGCAAGCGGTTTTATGTGAAAACAAAAATTTGGCTACGGTCAACACCTTCGCATTGCTGCATCTTCAAGCATACCGCTTGCAATCGTTTGCATGTCTCAGTAGTCGGCTTTTTTTGGCCCTTAGCGCAGCTTGATCTTCGTACAGCAGTAACACGTGGAGAACAAAAAGTTTTGCAGATGCTCTAAGTCAGCCGAATCATTTGCATCGAACAGATCAGATCTGTTGGGGCACACTTGTATATCCTGAAGTGGGGCATCATGTTTCAATGAAGAGTTTCTAGTATCAATGCTACAGATTTGTGATGACTCATGCTGATATCTTTCAAGTTTCAAGTTTCAAAAGATGGTGACACTCGCCATCACTTGGGTGGTCTCATAAGGAGCCATGAAGCTTTTATACACATGCAAGTGGTAGCAAATGAGCAATGAGCAAGTATGGGTTGCAAAGAAGTTCATTCCTTGTCTTCGCGGCTATTTGGTAAAAATTGAGGATTTCCATCTCGGAACCCTCAAACTGGGGCCCAGCGTCAAGTTATCAAATATATCGGTCAGCTGCTAGAAGATTCCTCTTCCGGAACGGAGGCCCTCCAGGCCGGAAGTGAAATGAATAGTGCGACAAAGTATTGGGAATTATTTTGTGTAATCTTTGCAGTACGGAGTAGCATTGGAAAATATTTTGTTAAAGGTTTGTAGTAGGCAGTAGTTCTGGAAGGTACTGGGTACAAGCTTTGTAGAAGGAAATAGAGCTGGGCAGAACTTTTGTGCATACTTTGCAGTAGGAAGTACTGTCGGCAACCACTTTGACCAATTTTTTCCAGCACGAAGTAATACAGACAATACATTGTGCAGCTTTGTAGTAGGGAGTACTGTTACTGTTGGGAAATAATTTGCGCGAGCTTTTGGAATATAAAGATATATGAAGTAACTTGCGCAAGATTTATAGTACAAAATACGGTGGAAGCCCTAAGTTGTCTCAGATAGCACTTTGTTGTCTCATCCCAGTGTGCCATGCGGAAGAGGTGACATAACCACTGGAATGAATTACTACATGATTTGTCATCTGGTATGATCTTGGCAGCAGAATAGACCCGCAGGGATTCTTAATATTGCACACATTAATTATATCCATTTGCCCCCTAACAATCCCTGCAGCAACGTAAGTTTCCCATACAATTTGTCCATATTCGGGACTCTTCCTCCTCTTCCTTTTCCTCCTCCTCCTCTATATCATTATTCTTAATATTATCCTCTTCCTCCCCCTTGACATCATTATCCTTAACATCGTTAAAATATAATTCCGGTATTTCGTCCGGTACTTCGGCTAAAAATTTTTCTAAAATTATGATTTGGATATTATTTCTATATTCCATATGTTTCGGATTCCGTTATAATAGGGCAGGGTGAGATTTTAATGAGATTAATTTTAATTTTTGTTTGTGAAAATTATTTATTTATTTGTAAATATGTTATTGGGGTTTTCGCTTTAATAAAAATAAAAACCCTTTATTCTATTTTTTTGGGAATACTAAAATATAAGTTGACGATATTGCTTTAATGCTTTATTATATTTTTGACTTGGAATTATTTTGATATCTACTATTGAGATTTAATTTTAAATTAATAGGGTATAGATTTATATTTTGATTTTGGGTTTAACTAAATATATTTTAGAAATATAATTTAAAATTTGTAATAATTTTAAAATATAATATATTTGAACTATTGTGTGGTTGGAAATTAATTTTTGGGATAATTATTATTTATTTTGGGGTAATTTGGTATACCTTGTGGTTGGGATAACTATTAAATAAATGGGATAAATAAGGATACCTATTTATAATAAATTTGAATAATTTTTTTTATTTAAAATAATATTGGAAAATATAAATTTTATATATTATAAAATTAGGATTTTTTTCCCGAGAGCGTTTGAGTATAATATTTTTCGTAGGGTGGGAATTTATATTTTATTTTTTTATTTTTATAATTTTTTATTTTTATTTATTTATGTTTATAGTTGCTTATTTTTATACCTTTTTTTATATCTTTTTATTTTTATATCTGGTTATTTTTATACCTTTTCTTATTTTTTTTTATTTTTATATCTGCTTATCTTTATATTTTTTTATCTTTATATTTTCTAATTTTTATATTTATGCCTTCTTGGTGCTCCGTTTTTGCATGAAATAGCATTTATTTTGGTCGTTGCTGTAAAAACACGTTACTACCTCCCAAAAAGGTTCTTACTCTAAATAATTAAGAATAGCTAGGATGAAAGGAAACCATTAAACCTGTTGTAGGTGACAGTGATGCCATAGCTGATTAATTGGAAATAAAGTGGATTGACATGGTTTGGATGGGTTGTGAGCCCTCGATTTGTAACCTTTCGTACCATTTTACTGTGATTCGGACATTTTAAAAACAACCAAAACTATCCGAAACTGGGGTACGGGTAAAAATACTTTTATATCGGGAAGAAATGCTTTTACTTCGGGAAGAAACACCTTTGTATTGGTTTAAAGCGTCGTTACTAAAATTGTTTGGCTACGGACGCCCATTAACAAACGTTAGTTTCAGTATAGAGCTGCTGTGGCTCAATGTTCGCTTTAAAAAAAATCTGCTGGAGACATCATTTATTTCCACCCGAAAATCGTGAGGGATTTGGATGTCCTTACACGATGGGACAGTACTCAAAACGAACAATGGATGAGGATGACAAAAATATTCAAAAATGACAAAAAAGGTCCGAGAGCAGAATTGAAGACAAGTGGTACAGAAAAATATTTCTGACAGGAAAAGCAGAAATTAATAACATGAGAAATGCCCCAGGTATTTACTTATCTTTACATCTCTATTTTTATATATTTATTTTTTTTTTTTCCTTTTTCCTTTTTCCTTTCTTTTTCTTTTCTCGCTCCCTTTTCTTTTTTTCACCTTCTTTATTTTTCTTTCTTTAGGCCGAGGGTGGTGTCGGCGGGGAGCTCGATCGGCGAAAATTGAGGTAAAATTACGATTTTATTTGTATTGGAGTAACCTTTTCGTACGAAATGAGGGTCGATTGGTAAAAATTAAGGTAAAAATTTGCCTGTGCTGGAATATTCCTTTCGTATGCAATGAGGACCGATTGGCGAAAATTGAGGTAAAATTGCGAGTTTACTTGCCCCCGAGTAACCCTTTTATACGAAATAAAGTGTTAAAAATTTTGAAAAAATTACGAATTTACTTGTCCCCGAGCATCCTTTTCCTACGAAATGAAGTTTCGATCATCAAAATTGAGGAAAAATTGCGATTTTACATGGCCCCGAGCAACCCTTTCGTACGAAATGAGGGTCGATCGTCAAAAATTGAGGAAAAATTACGATTTTATTTGGCCCCGAGCAACCCTTTCGCACGAAATGAAGGTCGATCGTCAAAAACTAAGGAAAAATAGGGATTTTACGTATCTGTGTGTAAAATTATTAGTGTAAAAAAGTGTCTGTGTGTATAAAACCTTTTTTGTGTAAAAGTATCTCTGTGTAAAAGTATTTGTGTAAAAAATTGTTAATGTTTAAAAGGGTCCGTGTGTAAAAGCATTTGTGTCCAAAATTGTTAGTATATAAAAGCGTCTGTGCGTAAAAAGCTTTTGTGGGTAATTATGTGTAAAAGCATCTGTGTATAAAAGTGTTAGTGTATAAACGCGTTTGTGTTTAAAAGCGTCGTGTGTAAATGCGTTTGTGTGTAAAAGTGTTTGTGTGTAAAAGCGTCTGTGTGTAAATGTATGTGTATATTAAAGAATCTACGAGAAGACATATAAATGTAAAACCTTTTGTGGGTAAAAAATGCTTTGTGTGTAAAATGGTATGTGCTTAAAAGGGTCTGTATGTAAAAGCGTCTGTGTATAATTTTTTTTTGTATATAAAAATATTTACGATTCAAATTATAATTTTTGAATTTCTGTTATTTTAACATAATATTCCTCTTCTGGACGGTTTATGAAAAATCTTTAATATATTGATTGTTTCTAATATGATGTTTATATTTTAATAAAAGAAAACCCTGCTCTGTCGTCTAGATTATATTGCCTTCGTAACAGGAAATATTATTGGGAAATTTTGGGAAAATATCTTGGTTTTTTTTAATATAAAAATAATATTTTTTTTATATTAAAAATTATTTGGAAATTTTAAATAAAAATATTATTTTTTTTTAATTTTTTTTTTTATTAATAATAATAAATATTAAAAAATTATTGGAAAAAATAAAAACATATATTATTATGAAATTCTTTACTATTATTATTTTTTTTATGAAATATAATAATTTATAAATATTTCTTATTTTTATATGTTTTTATTTATATATATTTTTATTTTATTTTATTTTTTTTATCGTTTTGTCTTGCGCATATGCCATTTTTGTCGTAATTTCCAAAAATTCTCGCATGAAATGCTCGCTTTTCCCCACCCACGTGTTTCGTTTCTAACCAATAATATTTTTACAGCCATTTTTGAGGGAAAAAAAAATAATTGAAATTTGATTATTCGCAATAAAATATATCAAAAGACAAATATTTTTTCTCCAATCCATAATTTTCAAAGAATAAATCAAGCTAAGTGTGTCAAAAATATCTTCAGGTCACCATGAATATTAACAAAATATAAAAAGGGCAACCTATAAAATTTTAAGAAATTATATAAAAAATAAATAAACTTATTACTGCTAATGAAAAAATCATTCCACTACTCCACACAGAACAAACATTACCTTTCTTTCCTCCTACCACATAAAACGAGAAAATTCTTTCACCCAGGTCCAAAAAAAAACAACATCCTTAGTCCTGTCAGCAATTGTGTTTTTCGACAAAAAAATCACAACAATCAATGGTCCGGTGAGGTTACCATTGAATTTAAAACATCGGTGTACCAGTGTTTCTGTATTGACGCTCTGGTGGGAAAAATATTTGTCCGTATATAAAAAGCTTCTGTACATAAATGGTTTCTAAAAATATATATTTTTACGCAAGAGTATAAGTAGAGGGTATTTTCTGGTATTTCGGCTCTGTGGAAAATATAACCTTCGCATCTTCCATTTCTCCGCATCTTCTCATCTTCCCATTCTGTGATTTTAATATTTCTTCAGTGTCACATCTTCTTCCACTCAAACACACACATCTTCTCTTTTGCAAATCCTCACTTTGTGAGCGTCTGCATCTAAAAAGCTTCTGTGTAAAACCTTCCGTGTGCAAAAGCGTCTGCGTGTAAAAAGCTTGTTTCTGTGCGCCAAAGATTCTGTGTGTAAAATTTCACTGCAGAAAAGCTCCTGTGTCTTAGAGCTTCTGTGCAAAAGCTTCTCCATGAAAAAAGCTTCTGTCTAAAACCGTTTGTCTGCAAAAGCGTCTGTGTCTAAAAAGCTTCTGTGTAAAAGCTTCTGTATACAAAAGTGTCTGCGTGTATACAGCTTCTGTGCCTAAAAGATTCTGTTTGCAAAGCCTCTGCATCTTCAAGGAATATATTTTAATCCTTCTGTGCGCAAAAGCGTCTGCGTCGAAAAAGTTGGCTTCAGTGAAGAAAAGTTTCTGTGTTTAAAAGGTTTTTTGCATAAAAGTTTTTTATAAAAGATTCTGTGTGCAAAAGTTTTTGTGTGCAAGAGCATCTTTTGTGTGTAAAACTGTTTGTGTGTAAAAGCTTCTGTATATATATTGGACTAGCCGCTAAGGTCTATAGATATTAGGAGAAACACAAGGTTATTTGCCAAATGAACCTGAAAGATTTTTTGCCCATTTGCTTTTAGTATGTAGAGGTGACAGATTAAAACCCTGCACACAATTGTGGTGAGATGATTGGGGGCGCTATTAAAGGACAAAACGCGAGGTGTGGGGGCAGCATTGCGGATGTTGAAAAAGTGTACGCTTTTGTGGCGCGAAGCACATTTCCAAGCCAAAATTTACAAAAGACTGGGGATTTCGGACCAATTTGAAAAGTTCCTTTTTAGTAGCGTTTCGTTGGCACAGCCCCGCTCATTCGAAAACAAATAGAAAAGGAGCGAGCAAGAAGGCAAGAGAGCAAGAGGGCAGGAAAGGAAGAGAGAAAGTGAAAATGTAAAAATGAGAAGGTGAGGAAATGTCAAGATTTGAGAGTAAATGATACTGAGAAATAATCTTTGGCAATAGGAAGATAAGAGAAGTTGAAAACATGAGAATATTAGGGGAGAAACATGAACAAAACAATCAGCTGTGATGATGAGAAGATATGAAGAAGGGTTTCACACAGAATCTTTTTCACAGGAGCTTTTTACACGCAGTTTCTTTTGCACACAGAAGCTTTCACAAAGAATTTTTTAAGACCCAGACGCTTTTGCACGCAGAAGCTTTGGACAGAAGCTTTTTAGACGCAGACGCTTTTGCACACAGAAGGTTTTAGACACAAGAGCTTTTTTTGGAAAGAAATTTTACACACAGATTTCCACAGAATCTTTTGCGCACAGAAGGTTGGCAGATTCTTTTGCACACAGAATCTTTTACGGAGAATTTTTTTCGGATACAGATGCTTTTACACACAGAAACTTTGATGCGGACTTTTTTGCTTTTAGACACAGGAGCTTTTGCAAAGAAACTTTCACACACAGAATCTTTACGCAGAAACGCTTTTCCGCACAGAAGGTTTTACACAGAAGCTTTTACACGGAAGAGTTTAAAAAGCCGACATTTTTATGCACAAAAACTTTTACACAGATGCTGTTTAGACGCAGTTGCTTTTCGTACACAGAAACTTTTTAGACAGAAACTTTTTAGGATAAAGACGCTTTTGAACACAGAAGCTTTTGGACACAGGAGCTTTTTTGCAAAAGAAAGATTTTACATATCCACAGAATCTTTTACGTACAGAAGCTTTTTCACGCAGACGCTTTTGCACACAAAAGCTTTTACACAGA
>Ga0126342_10003906_pt1 | contig 25041 bp, 27 predicted proteins | sample Cyp1metagenome_FD_92528 | JGI IMG/M metagenome (GOLD analysis project Ga0126342, IMG submission 92528) | Coral microbial communities from Lord Howe Island, Old Settlement Bay, Australia - Cyphastrea 1 metagenome | ecosystem: Host-associated > Invertebrates > Cnidaria > Coral ...
ATTTAAAACATAGATATGGTTGTTTTTAACTAAAGCGTAAAAGGTCTTGATATGGTGGTTTCTTTTGGGTGGGTCATACTTATACACTAAAGCATTTAAATAGTTGTATATTCTAACTTGGATGCTGAATTCTACAAATACTTTTTCCATTTCCTGAATTGATGCTCCTTTTTCATAAAAGTCATTTCGACCTAAAACTTCTACAATCCTTTCAACTGTCATTCTTTTTCTTGTTTTCTCATTCATAATTGTATCCTTGTAAAAGTCAATAAGGGCATTAACCCAACACATATTATCTATATAATGTCCCTTTTCAATTGCTTTTTTAATGGTTGATGCTTCCATCTTTAAAGGTGTATGTATATAATTATGGTATAGTGATACATTAATTGCATCAGTTAAGTTTTCATTAAGTATATTGAATTTTTCACCCTTCTTATTTACTACTTCTACTGATGTAATCTTAATACAATGAAAAATATTATCTTGGTAATACATCTGTAAGGTATTGATTAACTCATCAAATTCTGTATCATTCTTCAAAAGAGCCATTACTTCAGTAAATCTTGGATTTATCTTTCCTTCATATTGGTCTTCTAAAGTTTCAAACCTGAAAATTCTTTGTCCTATAATGTCCTTTGGGAAGTTAGATACCGTGATTGTAGCACTTCTAATATCAAAACTGTCAATGTAATAAGGCTGGTTAAGGTATTTAAAAGATGGCTTTATTTTTTCATTCACTGGCTTTCTGGTGGTAAAGACTTCAAAATTGATAAAGTATGTATTCTTCTGTTTTTTCTTCTTTGCTTCTTCCATTCTTTTATTCAATGGTTTTTGTTCCTTAAACTTCTGTATGGTGCTTTTATATTTTTCAAAAGTTTTATCATAAATCCTTTTACTATCAGATGTTAAACCTTTAATGTAATTTTCTGCGGTTGCTACATTTGCTATTTTTCTTTCAGTGTATAGTTCTATGATTTCATCAATTCTTTTTTTTGTTGCTTTGGTGGTTTTGTCATTAATCCTCTTGCCTTTCAACTTTTTTAGTTCTGAAATATTCCTTACCAAAAACTTGTTCATAATACAACCTATATATTTATATTATAAAATATTTCTTTAAATAACATTTTTACAAGAAATATTTTTATAGTAAAATTTCTAGATATTTTTTCAAAAATCATATGTTCAGTAATTCGTGCCTCATCAATTTTCTAGGATAGTCAGCCATTTTAAAATATGTTTGTCCTAAAGATTGGGTGATTTCCTCTACTGTATATTCACCCTGTAAAAAATTGCTTGTCCGTTCCTTTTCTGTGATTGCCTTTTTTCGTATAATCTTTACCTTATCTCCTACTTTTATCTCTGGATACATTTTTTCCTTTCTTGCTTTCATCAATATATTTAATCTTGCCCTAAATTCATTGTCTTTATTTCTTGCCTTGTTTGGTGTCATTCCTGTAGCACTATGTATATCTTTATTATTGTAGGTAAGCATTATTTCAAAAATGTAGTCTATCCATTGTATATTTTCTTTGCCTTTCTTTTCATCTGCTTCTACTCTTTTAAAAAGCTTATCCTTAAATGTTCTGATAAATCTCTCAGCAAATGCGGGGTGATTTCTTGTTCTGTAAAGTTCAATGCCTTCACCTTCAATAAACTGTTTAAACTCATCTCCTGCTATGGCTCTTTCATCATCAGTATAAATTAATTGCGGTTTCTCTTTCATTTTATTTAATGCTTCCATTGTCCCAGCTATTACATCAGGGGCTTCTTTACTTTTAATTGGGACTACTACCGCATATTTACTTAAAACATCTATCAACACTAAACCAGCTCTAAATTTTTGTGTATTTTCAAAATCAGTTTTACCCATAAAAAATATATCTACTTGATATGTATGATTATTATAAGGAGCAACAAATGAATTAATACCTCTTTGTTTCTTTTTTACTTCTACATTATTTTTAAAAAACTCTTTAACATCATTTAAAGTTATGCTAGGTTCTTTTGCTTTAGCATCTTGAAAAGTAGTGGCTACTGACCCAAAACCTGACCTATCAAAATATATATTTTTTATTACATCATTTTTATTAACATCTGTCATATTAATAAAGGTGATATTTTATTAAAATGTTGATTTTTGTTGTATTTTCCAAAAACAAAATTCTTTAAAATCATCATCAGTTTCTATATTACATAATCTCTTAAAATGAAAAGATTTGTTTGAATTAATGTAGTACCCCAATATAATTTTTATATTCCACATTAATATTTTCCACGAGCACCACCCCACAAGACCTTTTTTTGTCATTTCATTCTGTATTATTTTACTACAACCATTTCTAATAAAGTTGTTTTTATATGGCATCTCCTTATACATATTGTTATAATAGTATTTTATCATAGGAAAGGTTTTTCTATTAACAAGACTTTTTACTTCTCTAAAATCATTTTTGGAAAAATAAGGAGGTAGTTTATATTGTTTAGTCATATTTTTGAAATCCTTTATGGTTTCAGGAAATGGAAACAATTTTACTAATAAAAATAGTGGTTGTTCTTCAGGGTGTATTGATTTATATATAGGGTCATCTATGATATCAAGTATTTTATTCTTTTCATCACAGTCTAAAAAACTCATTATATAATTACTTTGTTCTTCAAAGAAGATTTTATTTAGTGCATTCATTTTCAGTTGTTTGTTCATACAATCTCCACAGCACAAACTCACCATATAATAGTATTAGAAAATATTTCTTTAAATACTTTTTTACAAGAAATATTTTTATAGTAAAATTTCTATATATTTTTTCTGAAATTCTGGGTATAAATTACCTGCCCCTAAAAGTCTGGGGCGTCCGCCCCTAAAAGTCTGGGGCGCTTGCCCCTAAAAGTCTGGGGCACACCTATTTTAATCATTTTTAGTAGCGCCCCCTAAAGTCTGGGGCGCTTGCCCCTAAAAGTCTGGGGCGCTTGCCCCTAAAAGTCTGGGGCACACACCCAAAAATAACAAAAAACACAAAAACATTAAAAATATCATTATTTTTGATGAATATTAATATCAAATTATTCAGTCTCTAAAACTTTGAATTTTAAGGTTTTGTATTTTGTTGGTTTTGTATCTTGCATTTTTGTAGGGTCTTTTGCTTCATAATCTATATTTTTCAAATTTATTTCTCCATTTTCTGCCATTTTATCTAATTTTTTTCTTCTGTTATATCTTATCGCACTGGCTCTTTTAGTTTCCATAAAATCTTTATCCAGTCTCCTTTTTTGATAATATAATCTATTATACAATGCCAGTTGTTCCTTAATTTCTTCTAGTGTCATCATCTCAGGAGTGAGATGATGCGCCTTCGGTGTCGCCGCTGGGCGCGCTTCAAGCGTCATATCTTCTGGTGATAGTGTAGTCATAAATTACTATATATATTATATTATAAAATATTTCTTTAAATAACATTTTTACAAAAAATATTTTTAGATATTATTTTTTATTTTATAAATCATCGTCCTCATACCTCTTCTTAAGTTTATTGTATAAATTCCTTCTATACAACGCCTGTCCTTCTTTATGCAACGGTTTTTTATTTTTTGCTTTCATCCATTTATCAAATATTTCTTTAAACTCGTTGTATTCTTCTTTTGTAATCATATTCTTATTATTTGCACTTTCAAACTCGTTTCTTATTTCTTGCATATGGATTTTGCTTGGTATTTGTGGCTCTTGTTTTCTTATTGAACTTCTGACCTTTTTGCTTCCCTTTCTTATTTTCTCTTCTTCTTCTCCTTGAATGTTAGCGGTTTCTTTTGCCATTTTTGCTTCTAGTCGCTTTTGTATTTTCTCTTTGTTCTTGTTTGTTCTCTTGCTCTTCTTTCTGTTGGTTTCTTCTGGTATTTCATCACCTTCTCTTTTAGTTCCATCTGCTCTGTCTGTTCCTTCCTTATATCTTTTTGGACGCCCTGCTTTACCTCTTGGTTCTACTGTGGTTTCTGGGTCGCCAAATCTTTTATTTGGCGCGCCTCCGGTGTCATTTCTTTTAGGTTGGGATGTTGTATCCATAGCGTTAATAATTGGTATAGCGGGTTCGTTGCTTGACTGTGGTTTATCTTTGTAAAGTGTTTTCTTAGGTTTTCTTAGGCTTTTTGTTGGGACTGGTTGTAGTGCTTCATCATCAGTATCGCCTTGGGCAATGGGTATAAACTGCGGTGCTACTCTTGGGGGTTGAATATTTAATAATTGTTCTGCTAAAGTAGGTTTAGCCTGTTTAAATATTTCTCCTCGGTGGTTCATTGCTGTTTCTTCTTTTCTTTTCATTGCTTGGCTTCTTCTCTGTTCTAGTTCTGTGTTTAATTGCGATGCTTGTTGAGTGTTATATGATGGTATGGTTGGGGTTGTTTGGATTGTTGTTTCTTCATCTACATTCATTGGCTGAGATGGTTGGGCTATTACTGGTGATGTTGATGGTAGTTGTTGAAATTTTGCAGTATGAAATGTTCTTCCTGCTGTTCTTGCATTTTGACGAAGTAATATATCACTCATTTGTCTTAACAGCAATCTACCTTGCTCTTCTCGCAGTTGTTCCATACTATCCGACCCATCAAAATAACTTCCTTCGGGGCTACTTTTAAAAAATGTAGCATCTCTATTTGGCAACTTACCGGTTATTAAATCATTTTCTGATATTAGATTTGCGATTTCATCATATGTAGGACGCCTCTTCAATCCATACTTTGACATCTTATTAACATTCTCTATAGTGGCTGTTTTCATCATATATAATATTGTTTATAAAATAATAGGATGATTAAAAAAAAAAAATCATCATAAATTAATATTATGTAATAATATTAATTTATCTATATATGTTTAAGTAAAACTTAAGTTTTTAAATGAATTTATTTGATGTTGTAGATGTTCTACACTATTATGATTTAGATTATCGCGTTGTATTTCATTATTCATTCTGTCTATTTGATTTCTGTAATTCACTCTCTTGTTGGCTTCTATTATATCATTTCTTACTGCTATGAGTTTATCTCGCGTTTCCATTTTATCTAGTTCATTTTTTAACCATTTCATATATCGTGTATCTTGATGTTTGAATATACCAGTTCCTGATGGCTTACCTTCAGGCTTTGTCATCTGTTTCCTCCAGTTGGTGGTTGTTTGTTTCTTCCTGTATGCTTGAAACATTATTTATATAATAATTTTAGAAAATATTTTTAGTCATAAACAATAGCACCGCTTTCGGTCAATTCAAGGACGCTCTCACTAACTAAATGGCACATAATTTCTTGTATCTGCTCTGCTTCTAATAAACTTCCTTCAGTTCCCTTTACTTTGAAAGTGATTAAACTCCCCATTTTGGTGTTAATCCCTGTGAAATTTACATCAGCCATTTTTTCAAAGGAAAACGCTAATACCAGTTTGTTTTCTCTAAATTGTTTATAACTTATGTTTAAACTGTTTTGGTCGGCATTCATATAATGCAATGTGCGCCGTAAAAAGTAGAAAGCCTCTGACAAACTCTGAACTTCGAACTCAGGAAATTTTTTTGAAGCAACCTGCAGTTGGTAAGACAAAGCCCTAGAACTATCAGCAAACCCTTTTCCTTGCTCTAATGGGTCTGCACCGGCATTAGGTCCATCATTGATTTCACCGTTAATCATTGGGTTGTAGAAGTAGTTCCATCTTTTATAAACATAATTGTCGGGCAAGTAATAACCATATCGGCTTCCTCCTCTCGGACTTCTGTAAAGTGTTAGGAAAGCATTAGTCAATTTAGACGCTGATTTAACGATATTCATATTAATTTCCCCTCCTCCTGTGTTGAATGTTTGGGTGATAGTGTGGTATTGTGGGACAATAAGTTTTAAACTTTGTCCTTCCAATAAGTGTTTTGTAATGTTATTATCAACGGTATTGTCTAATGTAATTACATCAGCACGGATAATAACATTATTAAGTTCCCACGATACAGATGTATTACCGGATTGGAAGTAATAGCCTTGTTTATCGGTTTGAGTATTAGGATTAGCGCCTGCATCCCCTTGAGGGACTACAATAGGCTCATTACCATCACTTACGATAGTGAATTCTAATTCTAAAGGGGCAAAACGAAGGGGTAGATAATAATTACTTTCCAGCAATCCACAACAAGGTTTATGAGCAAGTCTCATTTTACCTTGATTTCCCGGAATACCTGAAAGGGTATGACGAGTAGGTCTAAAGTCTATTCTACCGTATTCGTTGTGGTCTCCTGCTGTATTTACTGTTGCTACACCACCCGCATTAGTAGCCCCTGATGTTGTATAATCAATCATATTGTTTAATCCATTAGCATACTTATGGTAATCATCATCCCAAGAAGGATTAGCGGAACTTTCAATGTCATCCATTTCATTCACATCTTTAGACTTAAAGGATTTAAACAACTCACAATGTCGGTTGTATTCTACAATGTCCTGAACCATTTGACCTCCTACAGTAGCCCGGTATCTATTAAAGAAGGCGTGTAAGCCTCCCAATGGTCTTAAGAACTTTGCCCGTGTCCCATCTGTATTTTGAAGGGTGGCAAACAATCTAACACTGTTTAAGTCCAGATATTGGTTGGCATCACCGGAAATATAAAATCGAACATTCTTATTCCCGGCGTTTGGTGCATAAACATTAGACCCTGATGGAAAATAATTAACTTGTCGTCGGTCAGTTATGTATTGGGCGGTTTCTGGAAGCCCAAAGTTAAGTTGGTTAATCATTACATCACTTGCTTCGCTTGCTATATTGTCCATTGCTATATATGAAATAAACTAGAATTTAATTTATATATTATATATTTTTACTTTTTCTTGTGTGGGATTATCTTAACATTTTTATCAACATTTTTATCAACATTTTTAAATGATTTATTGCCGAAAGTCTTAATATCATTTTCATTATTTTCTATAAGTTTTTTGATTGCTTCATACTCGCTTGGTGGCTTATTCATCTCCTTCTCTAGTTTCTTATAACTAGATTGAATTTTATTTAATATTATTGGTTGCTGTTGATTTTTATATGCTGACTTCTGAAACATTATTACCATTACTTTCATTTAGATTATTAAACTTATTTTTGCTTTCATTGGTTAGGGTTTCTAGTATCTCATAAATGTTGTTTATTTGCTTGTTCTTTTCGTCTATTGTTTTCTTTAAGATGTTGATTTCTAACTCCAGTTTTCTTAATGGTGTTATTCTGTGTTGCCTTTCTTCCCATAAATAATACAACCACATAAACATAATATAATATATCTAATTAGATATTATTAAATAATATTTAATTAGATATTTTAAAATTTCAAAGGATGGTTTGGATGAATTCCATTGCTTATTGAAGTAGTAGGATGTAAATTCCATTTGCCATTATGCGCAAAATTCAAGTATGTATGGGCTACTAGTGGGTTTAATTCTTTTAAATCACTGACTTCCACATACCCGTCCAGTAATGCAACAGGGTCATTACGGTTTTTGTAGTCAAGTCTGCGTGGGTCTTGTTTCCCATTCCTTTTAAATTTTATCGTTGGTGTAGCGTAAGTGGTGGTTGCGTATTTGTCAGGCATATCTTCATTGATTTTATTGACTACTGCTGAACCGAGGGAATGAGATACAAGGCGTTTAACATCAGGATTTTCTTTTAGATACTTCATTACATCGTGGTATTTCTGGGTGTGTTGCGCGTTTCTGGTAGGTAATAAAAATAGGTCATCTACAATATCCCTTACTACTGAACCATCCTTAGCACCAGTGCCACCAATGTATAAAGTGTTTCCTGACCGATAATACCCAGCGGGGCTATTATAAGCATTTGATAATCCTTGTCGGTCTTCAATCTTGTTTTTGTTCTGTATGTTCCTTACTTCTTTGTATAATGTTGTGTTCTTTCTAAATTCATCGTCTAAATTTCTAGTAAAGTCGTTCATTCTAGCATTCCAGTCATTCATCTTTGTGTTATAATCGTCCATTATCGCATTCTTACCTTGCTTCACCAACTCCATAAAACCCGCTTTCCCAACCTTTTTTGCTAGTTCTCTCATTTCTTGTCTTGTTAATACATTTTCTACTGCTTCGCCTCCCATTATTCTTTCCATTGCTTGACGCCCGAAATTCCTGCCTACTTCTCTCAAAGCGTTTCTAAATGCTACTCTGCCTACTCCTGCTATTACTCCAATCATTTTATTTATATTATATAATGATTTTACAAAATCTTTTTGTAAAATTATATCAATATAAAAATTCTAAAGTAATAATATATCATGATGAGCAATAAATTAACTTACAAAAAGGTATATGTGAATTCTAAATTCAGATTGCCTCAATCAAGGTCATCATCAGACTTCGTAATCGAATTGCAGGAGAACATGGAAATGCCTCAGGGTAGTAAAATGTGGATTACAGAAGTGTCTTTGCCAACTTCTTTTAAGACGACTGAGGTGGGCTTCTATGAATATTTGTATGTAATGATTTATGATAATACAGATACTTTTGTCAAGAATTTCCGTGTGTATGTTGGAAATAAAGTCTATTTCGCATCCCAACTCTGTTTTGATTTACATGAAGGGTTGAACAGTAATACAACAGATTTATCAGCAGGTGGGATATTCAACTATGCCTATGATGAAGCAACCAGAACAGTATAATTTTCTATAAAAGACGGCTTAAACTATAAAGTTAAAATACCTACTGATGAAGAGTTAGCAAATTATGTGAATGGTCAGTGGGATAGTGTGAGTACCCCTTATGATAATAGAGATGTTGTATCAATAAACTATTTGTTGAGCAATTATGTTGAAACTTCCCCACTGTCAGTCTGGACTTCATCTTATCTTAATTTAATTCCGTTTAGAGCAGTTTATATTAACTCACCTGAATTAACAGACCACCACTATTCAGCGCCTAATTCATATTCATCATCTATTATTCGCAAGATATTGATAAATCAACAACTTGGCGGTGTAGTAAATGATGAACATGGTGGTAGTATGTCAGAAGATTTTATAGATGTCGGTGGAAAGAATTTGAGAAGATTGAGTTTTAGAATTACAGATGAAGAAAGTAAAACAATGAACTTTTATGATATTCCTATTGAATTCACATTACTTTTTAGTAGTCCAAATTATTAGGAAAAACGTATTTAAAGACTTAATGCCATTATATACCATATAATGCCATTGAAAGCAATTAGTTATGACAAAACCCATTTCTACAAAATAGTATGCAAAGATACTGATATACAAGATTGTTATGTAGGTCATACCACCGACTTCACATCAAGAAAATATATACACAAAAGAGATTGTAATAATAAACAAAGAAAAGGATACAATAGACCTTTACATCAGTTCATTCGTGAAAAGGGAGGATGGGATAATTTTGATATGGTCTTGATTGATACTTTAAAGTGTGAAAACAGTTTAGATGCGAGAAAAATGGAAAGAACATTTATTGAAAGTTTAAATGCTTCTTTAAATGTTCATAAAGCGTTTTCATCCAAAGAAGAGAAACGGGAAAGAACCAAGCAATGGCATAAGGATAATCCTGAAAAACACAATGCTACAGCAAGGAAATGCTATGATAAGTTGAAAAAAGAAGACCCTGATAGGTTCAAAAAATATCACGCCACACAAGAAGAAAAAAATAAAGTCAAAGTTGAATGTGTATGTGGTTCAGTTCATAGAAAAGGCGACACTTCAAGACACCTAAAATCAATAAAGCACCAACAATACCTACAAAATCAAACTAACCCTCAAGAGTAAATGATATTCTATATATTTTCCTTAAAAATAATATATAGAATATTAAAAGAATTTCTATAGAATAATATATGAGCACTGTTAAAGTGGTTGATTTAAATATTGAAGAAGCCAAAGAAACACCTGAGCAAATTGAAGAAGTTGAAGAAGAACTGCCTGAACCTGAAATAGTAAATGAAGTTGTTGAAGAAACTAATGAGCCACCAAAACAAGAACCAACAGAAGAAAAACCAAAAAGACAAACACAAAAAGATAGAATACAGTGTCCAAAATGTTTTAAAGAAATGTCAGTCAAGTCATACAGGTATTCACACGAAAAAAACTGCGGTGGCAAATTATCAGATAAACCAGTAAAGCCTCATACCAATCCAAGACCCAAGCAAACAGCAAAACCTAAACCTAAAGTCGTCCCAAAACCGCCTCCCGAAGTTTATTACAGTGAAAGTAGCGATGATGATGAAGCGCCACAGCAACCATTGATAAAAAAGAAACATAAACAACCACCGCAACAACCAATAAACCCTGCTACTGCATTGTTTCAACACTACCAATCTTTACAAAGTCAAATGATACAGCAGAAACAGGAAAGATACAATAATTTATGTATGAATATGTTTAGTAGTAAAAGTAAAAAAAGATAGGAATGTGAAACAATCCCGTTTTTAAATCTATGATTTAAAACGGTATAATTATTTTCTAAATATATAATATTATGAGTTCTTTAACTTTAGATGGTTCAACTAGATTTGTCGGTACTGACTTCATAAAACTTTTAAACACTGGCACTTCTAACCTTGCTACAGAAAATTATGTTTTAGAGCAGGTGGCAATAGGCACAAGTTCAACGACTACTGACTTATCAGACTACTACACCATAGCTCAAACAAATACACTATTAGATACAAAGTTGAATATAACTAATCCACAGGACATAACAGGAATTTTAAGATTAGGTCATATCAGTGGCAACTCGCAAATAATATTGAATGCAGTAAGCAGTGCTAAAGATTTTTATGTAAATGGCAACGCTGAAATAAACGGCAATCATTTAGTAAATTCTTTAGACAGTTCAGGTTATATCAAAGGAACAAGTTTAATAACAAATACTATCAACACTAATAATATTAATGATGTTGTATTTCTGAGTAATAGTGTTCCTTATGCTCAATTTGATGTATCCGCTGACCGTTTTGAATTCTTAAAGCCAGTTAGAACTTCTTCTAATATAACTTCTACTGCTGAAATTAACAGTGCTATATTAAAATCAAATTTTATCAGTAATAAAGACGCTTTAACAAATTTAAGACTTCAAATTAACAGTAATGATTTTATGACATTCAACATTGCAAATAACAACATTGAAGTGGATAGAGACATTGAGATGCATAGTTCAAGATTGAAAAGTAATATCATTGATACTTGGACTAATGCTGATTTAGAAATCAAAAGAAACAATGTTAATTTTATGGAATTAAAAACTGACAACAGGATTATAGCAAATCAGGTATTACAGTGTGGTGGTAATCTTAAAACACAAGAGATAGATACAGTAGCTCCGTTAGATATGGTTTTAAAAGTCAGTGGCAATAACTTTTTAGAATTAAAAACTGATGACAGGATAATAGCAAACAAATTAGTTCAATGTGGAAGTAATCTTAAAACTCAGGAAATAGATACAGTAGCACCGTTAGACTTGATAATGAAAAGAAATAACGTTAGTATGGTAGAATTACAGGATGGCCTAACTTTACTGAATACAAAAACCGAATGTATTAACAATATTGTATGTGATACTTTTGAAAGTTTTGAAAGCAGAAATTTAACAACATCAACAATATTAAACCATGTTATGAATGAAAGCACGGGAGAAATAAAATTTTATGTTGGCAGTCCTACTGTTCCAGATGCTACAACTAATTTAGTTATGACATTACAAAATAATTTAATTACATTTCATAAACCGACAAGTTTAGGAACTATTGATGATACTAACTATGTAAAGAAAACTGGAGAGACATTACAAATTGTAGATGGTGCTGTTGTAGTAGGTGGAGGTGTCCAAAATGGAACGGATACATTAACAGTTAATGGAACGGCTTATGTTTCAGGAAATGCTACTGTTAATGGCAATTTTTACATTACTCCTAATGGATATATGTTTAATGCTGGTGCTGCGGGAGCAGGGGCAAGGTCTTTTAATTATGTTGTTCTCGGCACTACTGGCAGTATTCACCAGTTTTTCATTGGTAATGCTAATAATTTACGGGTTCAATTTGCTTGGAATGATTGTTATTTTACACCTAATGTTGTTTGCTTTGCTTCTGTTAAATCTAATGCCATTGATACACACAATGACAGCGATTTAATCTTTAATAGAAACGGAGTAGAATTTATGAAATTTGAACGAACATTAGGTCAAGTAGAAATGACAGTAGGTGTAAAATCTAATACTTATGATAGTATAGGTAATGCCGATGTAGCATTTAGAAGAAACTTTGTTGATTTCTTATATTTAAGAAATGGATATGTTGAAGTTAATAGTGGAGCTTCATTATGGTCTGCTAATGCTTTAATGAATAATATTGATACTGCCGGTGTTAGTGATATGACTTTTAAAAGAAATGGTGTTGATTATCTTTATTTAAGAAACGGATATGTTGAAGTTAATGCCAGTTCTTCATTATGGTCTCCTAATGCAAGAATAAATGATATTAATACAACAGGGGATACTGATTTAGTATTTAAAAGAAACGGCGTTGAGTTTTTGAGATTTGACGGTCCTAATACCGTGACGAATGGTCCGGAAAATTTATTATTAGTTAATGATATTAATGTTGGTATTTCTTCCAGTTGGGTATTTGCAAATGTATTTGCTAATAGAACAGGAGACACTGACACGGATTTTAGAGGAGCAATTCCAGCAGGGTTGGATAGTGGAATTGTTTATATGACTTATGAACATGCCACTGAAAATTTACATATTAAAACTGATGTTGAAATAGACCAAGATAAAAAATTATACATCCATAAACAAACAGGAGCAAGTTGTCATATCAGTTCTACAAATATAGCGTCAGTCAATCATACAACTTTTGAAAATGAAGATATTAACGGCGAATTACGGTTTAGAACTAATGGAGGAACTAAAATGTATATTAGAGCTAATGATTTGCTAGTGGGAGCTGGTTATGTATTTAGCGGTGATTTTAACGATACTTCTGATAAAACTAAAAAATATGATATTAAAGATGCTGAATATAATTTTACTGAAATTATAAAACAAATAAAACCAAAAACTTTTAAAATGAAAGATGAAAAAGAAATAGGTATAACTAAAAACCATATAGGGTTCGTTGCTGATGATTTAGTGCCGGTATTACCAGAAGATATTGAAAATATTGTTAATGTAAATCAAGATGGAATTAAAACATTGAGTTATATGAAATTAACCAGTATTCTATGGGGTGCTATGAAAGAGCAACAAACAAAAATAGAGCATTTAGAGGCAAAGATGTTTGAGATGATGGAAGAGATAAACCTTTTGAAGAAACCTAAAACAAGAACCAGAACAACAACGGCAAAAACAACTACATAAGATATAAAAATATCTAATATAATTATATGGGTAATAAAAATACAATAGTTGAAAACACTTGTATTGAAGAATTAACAAACATAAATGAAAATGATTTAGATATATCAAACATAGACAAGTTGCAGATTAAAGCAATAAAAGAAATGAACAATAAAATCAAGGAAATTGAAGAAAAAAATCTGATAGAATAATGTATAAACTACCTGCTATTCAACTTTGTAGTTGGAGTTTAATTTAATAATATTATCAAATAATAATATTATTAATTTAAATGTATAGCCTTCTCTAATCTTTTCTTTTCCCTGTTTTCTTTTACTCGTTGTTTTACTTTTTCTTTGTTTTTTTCATACCATTGCTGTTTGGATAGTCTAACTTGTTCTTTATTTTTTTCTCTATATTCTTTATCATTAATTTTCTTTTCTTCCCTGTGTGTTTCTCTATACTCTTTCATTTGCTGTTTCTTGTATTCAATATTTTCATAGTAATAGTTTTGTCTGTATTTTTTTAACCGTTCTTCATTTTCCTTCACATATTCAGCATTAGTTCTTGATGGCACATTATGGTTCAATGTTGAGTGTTCTTGTTCTTTGTAAAATCTGTCTCTACTTCTTGCCACCATTCCATTTTCACAGTTTTCAGTTTTTAATAAAATCATTTCCCAGTTGTCCCATCCACCGTTTTCTCTAATGAATTTATAAACTTTAATATTGTAATGCTTATCATTTTCCATATAGCAATGTTTTTTATGGTCGCTTTTTCTTCTTTTAAAGTCAGTAGTATGACCTACATAACAGTCCTTTATATTAAAGTCTTTACATACAATTTTGTAGAAGTGAGTTTCACTGTAATCTATTGGTTTTCTTGGCATTTGTGTTATATAGTGTTATAAGATGTTATATCTTTAAATACATTTTTTAATTAATATGAATTTCTGCTTCCAGTCTCTTCATAAATATCTTATTCACATTACTCTCACGAAGTTTAACAAACAGAAATGAATATGGTTCTTCTGTTGCTAATCTGTATATTTCATATAAAGTTTTCTTATCAACTAATGCTGATTGTTCTTCTATAAAAGTTTCAATTTCTTTCATATTTTTGAGTTTGAAAATGTATAATGAAGATGTATTTAATCTAACAATCGGCGCCAAGGCGTTATATTTCTGGGTTGCTGTGATTACTGATAATCCAAAGTGTCTAGATTTAGTATATAAACCGTGTAATACCTTTGAATATTTCATAAAAATACGGTCCTCTGCAAAGTCATCTATAATCAATAAGCAACTGAAAAGTTTTTTCATTTTATTCTTCTTTTGATATTCAATTACTTTGTGTTGTGTGTCTATTATTTTTTGTAGTGCATCTCCATCATACTCATCAAATAAAAACTGTTCTTTTTTATTATCTACATTCAGTTCTTTTTGTATGTATTTTATTACTTCTTTGTAAGCTTCATCAATGTGTGCTGTTGGGCTCACTATCCAGATACGCTCAAAGCAGTCTCTGTAAATCTTCAACACTAGATTTTGGATGAGTATGCCTTTACCACCTTGAGATGCTGAAACAATGATACTTCTAAAAGGCAACTTATCCGCTTGAGGGTATGGTGATTGCTTGAATTCATACTGCTTTACATTGATTGGTTCAATCTTAGGAACATCTAATTTTTTCATTAATAAGATTTAGAAATAAAATTATATAATATATTATTGATATTGAACTTCATTGAAGAACAGTAGCACAGAATGAAGACGCTGTCAATCCTCATAAGTAGTAATTAGTTTGATGCATAGCGCCCCTCCCTAGAATTCACGATGACTAAGCAAAACGAAAATGGACAAGATGTGGCTTACTTTCCCCAAGTCCCAATAAGCGTATAATTAGATTTTATGAAATGTAATATCTAATTATATTTAATGGTAGTTATTGACGAATACGCCGAAGGCCTATTGAATTCCAGCAGTGCTGGAATTGAATACGAAGAGATTATAGATAATATAGAAACACTGATTGATGATGAGATTAAATTTCGGGTTGTTGAAGATGGACGGATTAAACTGTTATTGAAAATGTTTTTTGAATTTGTAAAATTTATAATAAATTATATCACTATTAATATAGATGCCACCAAAAAGACCGAAAGCAAAAGCCACTAGCAAATTTAAGAAAGAACCAATCCCTGAAGATTTTGAATTAAGTGATGATGAACCTACTACAGTAAGTTTTAATAAAGAACAAAAATTGACCAGTAAAAATATCGTGTTTGACTGCCCACTGTGCCACGGTAAATTACAGATGAAAAATGAAATTGAAATAAACCCTAAGGGGGTAAAATGTTCTTGTAATCCTTGCAGTTTTAAAATCAGCAAAAGCGATAAAACAATGAATGTTAGTAAGGATGATGAGGGGGGTATTACATTAGATAGTGAAGTTCATAGCATTTCATTCAGTTTTAATAAACAAATCACACCTGAAAGCGAAGATGAAAAAACAAGAAACAAAATGATAAGTGATGTTATGGGAACTCCACGGAATAGCAAAAAACAACAAAACTCACTCAATGATTTAGAATAATAAATATTTAAAAATGTATTATTAAATAATTAAATAAATATTTAGAAAGTTCTAATTTATGATATATCCTTATGAGCCCATGTGAGGTTGATTACAATATGCTAAGCCAAATCTATGAGCACACCAAAAATAACAGTAAAATGTTATCTTCTATATTATCAAAGCTGAATGAACATATGGAGAGTAAAGAGGTTGAAGATAAAGAAGCAGATAAAAAGAAGATTGAAGAAATCTTTGAAAAAAGGGGCGTAGGTAAGCCCCGTGGAACATTTGAGGAAAAGCAAAAACAGTATTTTGAAATGGTGAAGTCTGGAAAGGTTAAAAACCCCGTAGCCAAAACTTTAGACTACTACCACATTATGAAAGATGAAAGGGGTGAGTATATCATAAACCTTTTGCCAAAATAGTTTCATAACAAAATCCAAACATATTGTTATGAAAATTAGCAAATGTTTTTCTCTCACACCTTCCCCCCTCCCATAATCCCCAGCCCAACATACACAAGAACACACAAACAAACATCCCCTCCCACAGGGTGGAAGATGGACAAGCCTTACAAGTAGGTAGGTAGATAAGTGGTGGATGTAGATGAATAGATGAGGTTTGAGCGTGTTTTTTGTGAATTTTAACACTTGGGGTTTGATTGTGGAAGCATTGCTGTCGCCACGGCTCAAAGTCGATGACATACAACTGCAGCATTGGCATTTTCTGATTTACTGCCCCAAAATTTTGCACTTTGACTTGTAGTCCCGATTTGCATCCACAATGCGTCGCAATGCTGTTCGCTTTATGCTGCTGTTTGTTTCGTTCTGCCTTTGGCACTTTCGGCCACCTCATGTATCCTTTGCCCAATCACCACGGCAGCCCAAACTATTGGAGCAGAAACTCTCCGAGGTGTCCTCTGACAAAGTTTCAGACTGGATTAAGGTACAAATTGAAGATTTGGGATATGGTTTCGACATCGCAGAGAAGGTTGGCCAGGCTTTGTCTGGTTTTACACGGCAGGTTCTGATGAGGATGTCTCGTGATGATTTGTTTTCGGAGCTGGGAAGCACAACCATTGATGGCAATATGAAAAGAGCACTTGCGCGCGGTCTGAACTTGTGCATTCAAGCTGCTCCTCAACCACAACCACTACAACCAGTTTCTTGGCAAAGGTCATATGTTTTTTGTTGCATTTGTTTGACGCATTCAAAAGCAGGTAAGGGTCAAAAATAAGGCGGTTCATCGTGTTTTGATGCGGTGTCTCCGGGATGTGTCAGGTAGCAACACCTTCTGAGACGGACAAACCTTTCGCATTGGCATTGGATGATGCGAAGCTGGATGAGAGCGGGCGAATGCTCACAACTGAAAAGGGCAGTTTCAAGCGACAGAGCACGTCTGAAATTTGGAATGAGAAGAAATTCTATATTCGGGAATGCTACCAGCACATTGCCGACCTCATGTTCCAGAAGAACCCCCCTGCCATGTCCCTGCTGGGCTCATCAGGAATTGGGAAGTCCAACTTTATGATTTATCTCATTTGGCGACGCTTTCAAGACCCAGAGCTCAGCAAATTTCCTGTTTTTCTGCACCGACTAGACAAAATCACGCAGTTTAAAACAGGTGAGGAGCCACTGGAGGTTGATGTCAGGACATTAAGGTCAGCACCGAGCCAAGCGTTGTATATCATGGATGCGGACAATCAATACGAATGCTATGTTGATTGCCAGTCCTTGTGGATTACATCGGCAAGGAAACCAGAGAGCCCAGCATTCAATACCGAACATTTCAAGCATGCCAACAACTGTTGTGGGGAGTTCTTTTTGCCACCATGGACTTTGGACGAAATGCTGGATGCCAAGGCTATGCCCCTTCATGGACTGCCACAGCAAGTAGTTGAAGAGCGGTTTGGCATCTTTGGGGGCACTGCACGGTTTGTATTGCGCACTGATGAAAATTTGGTCCAAAAGGACAGGGAGAGGCTTGAAGGCGCTTTGAATAGTGCAGACGCGCTCTCAACTCTGGAGATAAGTTCTGACATGAAGGCAATCAGCAAGAACACACACCTTCTGGTAAAGATGTATCCCAAGAGAAACTTTTCCTTCTTTGATGTCAATGTGTCGTCTCCTTATGTTTGCCAAGAGTTGGTGAAGAGAAACTGGCAAAAACGAAGGAAAGCTCTTTGGGAGCGTATAGAGGAGGGGAGGATTACAGGCATTGGGTTTGCCTTGTTTGAAGAGGCATTTCATCAGTTCATGCAGGACCAGAAGCTCCCCAAGGTCAAACTCCGAGCCAGGCGCCTCACTAGGGATGGAACACAAAGTGATACAACAGTTGGATTCACAGGTGGGCTTGACGGAGTGCTTATTACAGGCAATCCCAAGCCAGTCATTGAGGCTGGCAAGTACTACCAGCCAACAAGCAAGACATTCCCGGCCTTTGACGCATGGACTTCAGAGGGTTTGTTTCAGATGACAGTCGCTGCCACACACAAAATCAAATTTCCCGAAAAAGGGGAACCGGGACAACAGGCATCCAAGGTTGCCGTCGAGGCTGCGAAGAAGCATGGTGGCAAGGTCAAGTTCTACTTCGTTGTTCCTTCGTTTCAGTTCGATGGAGGCTGGAAAGGGGTGCAGAAAGTTGATTTTCCGGAAAATCCGGAGATGGAAGACAAGATTGAGCAATGGGTAGTATGCTTTGAGGAGAACCTTCCAAAGTGAAGTTGAGAAAGCAAAAGAAGAGGTTTGTAGCTGGGGAGTGGCGTATCAAAGAACCAGCTTGAGATTGGAAATTCAAATAATTCAATAAACCGCACCTTGCCCAACAAAATACCACATAAATTATAACATAATTTTTTGGGATGATGTATAGTGGGCAAGGTTATGCTGTTAGAATTTTGGAGGTTGGGTTTGTGGTTGGTTTCTGTTTTGGTTTTATGGATTTTTGTTTGATTAATATTGTTTATGTAAATTTAGGCGGGCAATTTTTCAACAAGACAAGTCTTGTTGAAAAATTGGAGTTGTATTTGGATTTAGGTTTATGGTTGATTGTTATGATTGGTTTGGGGATGGGATGTATGTGATTGGTGTTGATGATTTATTTGCTGGGGTGTATGTGGTTGATTGTTATGATTTTGTTGGGTAGGGTGTATGTGGTTGATTGTTATGAAATGTTGTGAAATGTTGTGTATGTTGTGTGCATGTTGGGGGATGTGAGGTGTGGGGTTCAGGGTTGGAAGATGGGCAAGGCCCATTCTAACTTTAACATATGAGCAGTGTGAAAGATTTCATGATGCTCTCCAGGACCAAATTTTGCCTGACAGCGAATGACAAGTCACAAAAAAAGATGCTGCTCAGTACATCTCAGTACCTTTAGATAGATATATGATATATATATATATGTGTAAATCTGGCATGGTCTGTTTGAGATTGGGGTAGCCCTAAATTGACCGGTCGATCTCTATTTTCCTTATTCAGCTGTTGGGAGGGATGGGGAGCCAAGGAGCTCCCAGGAAGGTGGTAAATCCAACGCCCTAAACCTACTATTTGGGGATGACATCTACCACCCATAGAAATGGTAATATTGGGGATGGTTTATTGGGTTTTACCACATTATATTTATTACTATATAGTATTATTATTATTATCATTTTTATTATTATTTATTATTATTATCATTATATATATATGTATAATATTATTCATACCATCCCCATGTTCTTTTCCATCCCCAGTTTGGAGACGCCATGTCATGGGTAGGTGGCCAACTGGGACGATTTCATTGCTCCAAATCCCATCGACATTCTTGGCGTGACTCCTGGTCCAATACAGCCTGAGTCGACTTAGCTGACATGAGGCTATTTACCAACATACCCTCTGTTAAACAGCCACATAACTATGGAAAGATCCACCATGCTATTCATGGGAAAATCCACTCATAGCTATGATTAGCTATGTTAAATTACCAGAGGGTAAATTCGTGATTACATATATAGTAGCCATATGTATTTTTGTGTGTGTGCGCGCGTGTGAATAAAAACACGAATGTAGTATCTAAATTAGATTGATTTGTTGCTATTTGGACGGCTGATGATGGCGGTATAAATCCCAATCAGCTAAAACTTGATGAAACACGGGGTATCTCAGATGGGTTATTTACAAACTGTCACTATGTAATAATACTGAAATAGCTAATTTGTTGATGTTTAGAAATGTGTGTGTGTGTGCGTGTGTGTGTGTGTTCACGAACATCACCAGTGAATGCCGCAGAGGCAGTGTTTTTTCCATCCCTTTTTTACATGAGATTTGCTGCAAGGGTTGGTCATGGTTCAGAACATTGCAAATTACAGGGGGAAATGCTGCTAAGTTATGTTGAGCCATGTTTTTCTTGAATGGTTTTCCAACATGTTCATTCCCAGACAAACCCATATGTCCCCATTCTAAGGAAATTGCGAAGAATGCTTACTCATCAATTGCGGATGGGCCAGCGCCTCAGTTTCTCCTTAGTTTGGTTTGACTGACGTACTTGCAAGTGGGCGAACGGCAAAACAAAAAATGGAACGAGACACACAAATCCAGTGCTGGATGTTGTCTTCGCACCTGGTCGAAGTACCCTCTGGTAAACTAACATAGCTATTGAAAATGGTCATTGATAGTGGATTTTCCCATGAAAAATGGTGGATCTTTCCAGTTCGCTATGTTAGTCATAACCAGAGGGTATGTTGAAATCAGGTGACACTCCTCACATCCAGCAGCTCTTGGCAAGTCAAGTTACACAGCAGCATGGAATCGACATGGCCCAAAGCCTTGAGAGATTGGAGAGCCTGGGCCCATGACCAGCCCATGACCTGATGATTTTGCTATGTGATTGCCACGTTTCTCCCGTGGAAGACTCACAAGTGTTGGTTATTTGCACTTTAAAACCCATCCAGATTTTGGAAAACATCCATACCTCATGGGTCCTGTGATTTGACCCCAGGCATCCTCAGTCTGAGAGGATCTCATCACAGGTCAAGGTACCACGAACTCATCAGATTTCAATCTCGTTTGGATCCCAATTTCTCCGTATGCCCTGGCAATTTTTGTGGCAGTAACCCAGCCGGATCTCCCACTTGTTGTTTCTCCAAATTGCGGCGTTTTTGTTGCATTCTCGAGCTTTCTGTCAGTTTGATTCCAGATTTCTTGAGAGGTGTTAACTTCCCCTAGTTTCCCCATCTTTTCACAGCCAGGATTGTCAATTGGCTCTGGATGAACGGCCGGCTCTTCTTCCACAGCGCTGGTATGCTGAACCAACTGGGCGGGGCGCCAGCATGGCATGAGCGGATCGACATGCTGAGTCCGGACTTGGAGGTCAACATGGGATGGGATGCAGAAACCCGTGGCCCATGTCTCTAGGGGGGTTAAGCTACACAACCATATGACAAAGATGATTCTAATGGTTTAAAATTGTTTAAGTTAATTATATGGATGCTTTTTAGTGGGGGATGATGGGGATAAAAATGGGGATCCAATATGAGGCAGATGAGTTTGTCCTGGCACTTGGTGGATGCGAACATGAGGTTTGAGATGACATGTTCAAGCGCAGGTTCGTTACTTTGTTTGTAATGTTTTATCACTATATGGTTATCATCATGTGATTTACAATATTATTAATGTCACATGTGGCTTTGTGTGTCAAAACCTATATTACCATACTTGGAAGGATGGAACCTCCATAAATTCCAGTCTATTTTGATGTTCACAAGGGTACAACAAACTTTAACCCATAGTGTGCGTAAGCTGCGTGTGGCCAGGTGGGTTGGTGGTGCTTCTTCCACGAGCTGGCCCCTCAGCAGCAGACTCTCAGAGGTGGGCTTTGAGCCATCAAAATGGACATTTACCCATTAAAATGGGGAGGAACTGAGTGTTTAATATGGTTCAATCATGTTCAATCACCAAACATGGGGATTGATAATTTCTGATCAGTTGGTTTGTAACTAGATTAACTGCTGAATTCTGTTCTGGATATATTTGTTAGATGGTGTCTTTAAGCAACAAACATCACTCGGCCTTTCCTGTGGTGACCTACGCCCGAGGATGCAGTGCTGCCCGACGGGCTTTTTTACTTGATCTTGAAGAAACCCTACTGGCTTTCGCCGCTCAAGGGTACAGGCATGGATCGAACTGGTTGCTTCAAACAAAAGTATCTCAACCCAGAAGAAACACAACAATATTATTGCGGAGTATTGTTCCATCCGACTTGGGATAATCATCCCAACTTTTCTTTTCTGCAAATTGTGTATTTTTTTTATAGTATATATATATGTATATCAGTCTATCGTACATAATATATCGTAGATACATATGTAATATGTATATATATATATATACACTATATATATTATTAATATCATTACTATTATTATCATCATCATCATTATTATTATTACTATTATTATTATATATTCATGTAATCATTTCTGGGATGGCTTGAATCATGTTGAAACATGTTGACACCACCCGCTGGCCACACGTTCACCGGCCAGGACGGCGTCATGTGGACCATGGACAGCTCAAGAGCAAGCAGCAGCTCCGAGAGGACGCGAGGAGCTGGCGGAGCTTTCAGTATGTGGTCACGGGACCCGAAGGGCCGAAGGGATCCGAAGGGGAACGGTGCTGACCCGTGCCCCTGGTTTGAAAAAGTCGTTGTAAGGGGTTCTTGGAAGGTTTTGTTGAATGTGGTCGGTTTGAATGTGTTTTAATTATATAATGGGTTTTAAAAATACACACGCACACACCATATTTCAGACAGAAACTGAATAAAGGGGTGGCGAAGACGATTTCGCTGCTGGATATGCCTCTGACCATGTGGGTTCCAGTCTAAATTACAGGGGTGCATCAGTGTTCCATAGTTGTTAGAACTAATCAGAACGTTCACCTTTTGGTCACTTATTTTGCTCACTTGTTTCACTTGAAGCATCCACTGTCGAAGACCTATTCTCAATTTCCACCTTTAACAGAAGAGGGCATACCAGCGTTCACACATGTGTTTCTGGTTTTCTTCTTCACCATGATTTGGAACCTTATTGCGTTGTGTTGTGTCGTATTGCACGGTATTGTGTGATTCAACTGCAACTACAGGGTATCCCCTTGATTTAGCAGTTTAGCCATACAAAGTAACAGATTCTTGGGAGATTGCGCGCGCTTGCGATTTCTATTGTGTTGTCATTGTCCTGGAGGTGACTGGGCTCGTTTTTCTGGGTTCACCCGTGTCAGATTGATTTCCATCTTGATTCTGAGGTGGTTCTATCATATCCACAAGAGGGCTCTCCAAACTACGAAGAACTTTGCCGAGGCGCTGAAACATGCTGCAATATCTGCAATGGACTCCCATCCCCCTAAATTAAGTGATAATTACGATTAATTACGGCATACCTCCCATCATGGACATGAACATGAATAAGACCACTACGAAACATCAAATTTTGTGAGTTGTGTAGGGGCTGTAGTGTTTACTGTCACGTGCCGCCATTGGAGCCGGGCATCCCATTCGTCCGGCTGTGAATTTTCACCCACACCAACCTTGGGTAAGGTAAATTCTTGGATACAGTTGGGTGAATCTTGAGATGAATGTGAGTAAATACTCCATGGATGATTTGGGATACAGTATCTTTAGGGTGGCTGAAAGCATCTGAAAGCCCTCATCGTGTTTGGACACAACAGGCTTTGCTGTTCCGGACAACTGGCCAAAGAAGCCAAAAGGACGGCGCAGATCTGGTCGAAGTCGAGACCGGACGCAGCTGGGATGACCATCACGGAGTGAGTTCAAGATCAAGATGAGTTTGGCGGAGCAAGATGGTGCTTTGTAGCTTATTTTACCCTGCAAAAAATGCGTTAATCGTTGACTTAGTTGTTTTTTTTTGCATCACCAAAAACACGATGAAACACCCATAAATCATAAACCCAACAGTTATAGACCTCAACTGAGCTAACTGGGACGCACCTAAGGCCTAGAAGCAGCGACTCTGAGACATCGCAAGAGCGAACAGCAACGAGAGTCCGTGGGGTGGGCGTTGAGTGGGCTCCAATGGGGAGTCAATTGGGATGATTGCCTAGCAAATCAAGCGGACGATGATCACCAGTTATTTTTCCGATTTGAGAAGCATATGGAAGTGGAAACCCTCCAGGTTCAAGCAGAACATCGGTTTCTAGGGTTTCATTTGCCATTTCCAAGCTTGTTTCCACTAGAAGTGGTTCGTCACTAAAGCTGATTTTGGTCACTTTGGTTGGACATTTTGACCTCTGGCCAGTTTGGCGCTATGTGTTGTCGCTTGCAAAAGGCCAGCGCACGCAAAATGCATTCGACAAAGCGTAACATGCTTTTCTGCCAGTTGCTCGAGCTCATGATGGAAAGAAATGATTGCACATTGATGCACGTTGAAGAGACAATGAGATAGGACGGAAAGAACACAGCTTTGAATTGGAATTCAAGGGAACATTGACAGTGACGATCTCAGATGACATCCGATGGTCTTTCTGTACAATGACTTTCCCAAAATGACGTCAAATGAAACACACTGCAATCATCTGCAATCCAAATCAGACAATTCAATACAATTCAAACATTCTGGCAAGATCTGGCAAGATCTGGCAAGCTATTTTTTCCCACCATATCAATCCATATCATCCAACTCTTTGCAACGTGGCCCATATCGGAGATGGGTTCCATTGCCCTGTGACAGCCATGGCCTTCAAGATGGCCATCGGCCGGGGGAAGGGCAAGGGTCGTGGCGGCCCGTCCGCCCTGGCGGCCTTTGCAGATGATGTCCCTTGCAAACCAAGATTTGGGAATCCCCACTATACATGTTAATACGATGTTTCTGCTTGGGATCGTTTCCCCCTGCGAAGCAAGGAGCAAAGGATTGCTATCTGAATTTACCCTGGAAACAAACAAGCAGGAGCACCACCGATAGACGCCCTTTTCTGGACTGATCGATGTGCTGCAGAGCCCACTGAAGGGCGAGTCCGCTGGGCTTGAGACAAGCGATGCCAAAGGTACACTTCTCGATTTGTGCACAGGATGCATTGACCAAGAGCAAGATGTGATCTCTCAGCTTTCATTTCAGCA